>OFMD01000196.1_pt1 | contig 54647 bp, 46 predicted proteins | sample 1541211 | NCBI WGS metagenome assembly OFMD01 (sample SAMN04209231, study PRJEB22552) | human gut metagenome | biome: gut; material: feces | host: Homo sapiens | place: USA: Oklahoma | reverse complement strand
CGGCAAGCTTGCGGAAACCTATCCGCTCTCGATCGAGGATACCCCCTGCTACAATAACTTCCCCGGCAATACCGCAACCGTCGAGTACCGCGAGGGTCTCTACATCGGCTACCGCTACTATGACACCGCAAAAAAGAACGTCCTGTTCCCGTTCGGCTTCGGTCTGTCCTATACCAACTTCAAGTACAGCGGACTCAAGCTCTCCGCGAGCAGCATAAACGATACCGACACTCTCAAGGTCTCCTTCAAGATAAAGAACACCGGCGACAGAGACGGCGCAGAGGTAGCTGAGCTCTATGTTGCCCAGGAAAACAGCACCGTATATCGCCCCGCCAAGGAGCTCAGAGGCTTCAAGAAGGTATTCCTCAAGGCGGGCGAGGAGAAGGAGGTCGAGATAGAGCTGAGCAAGCGTGCGTTTGCGTTCTACGATGTCGACCTCGGCGATTGGCATGTTGAGACGGATGATTACAAGATTCTCGTCGGCGCGTCGAGCCGCGATATCCGTCTTGAAGGCAGCGTGAAGGTCAAGAGTACCGTTGACGCCCCCGTCAAGGATCTCAGAGAGACCATGCCCGCTTACTATTCGGCGGATATCATGAACGTTCCGGATGAGCAGTTCGAGGCTCTTATCGGCCATGAGATTCCCGAGAGCGAGATTCACGACTATCCGCATCTCACCTTTGCGAACACTCTTGAGGACTCCGCCTGCGGCAAGAACGGCGCGAAGCTCTGCAAAATGCTGCGCAAGTTCGTCGGCAGCGAGGGCATGGCGTGCTCCATCGCGCTCCAGACCCCCGTCAAGAACTTCGTCTCCATGAGCATGGGCGTGTTCAGCGAGGAGCTCGGACATCAGCTTCTGGATATCCTCAACGACAAGAAACCCATGGGACGCGGAATATTCGTCCTCATCGCAAAGGCTATTCCCGCCGTTGCCAAGGGACTTCCGAACCTGCTCAAGAACATCTGATAATCACAGCTCAGACTATCCGCCGCGAGCTTTCTTGCGGCGGATATTTTCATGCGCGAAACAGAGGCTTAATATATGAAAAACAAAGACAGCGTTGAGCTTATAGAATACACAAAGGCGCAGGACGCGCTGAACTGCGTCACTCACGCGCTCGGCGCGATTTTCGGCGCGGCAGTGCTCGTTTTGCTGATAAAAAAAACCCTGCCCTTGGGCAGTGCGAGATATACGGCAGCGGCCGTCGTCTACGGACTTTCGATTATTTTGCTCTACGGCTCGTCGGCGGTCTACCACGGTCTGCCGCGGGGCGAGGCGAAGCGGACGGCGCGTCTTGTCGATCATCTGGTTATCCCCGTGCTGCTTGCGGGCACGGCGACCCCGTGCTCGCTCATAACGCTCTATAATCACAACAAAATCTGCTGTGCCGTAGTGCTCCTGCTCGGCTGGGGAAGCGTGCTGTTCGGCTTTATCGCCAAGCTGTTCTTTTTCCAAAAGACGAAAGCCGCGTGCGTTGCGGTGTATATAATCGCCGGCGCGGTGATGCTCTCCTGCTCGCTTGCGGTTATAGACGAGATAAATCTCCGCGCTCTCCTGCTTTTGGTGCTCGGCTGTGCGGTCTACCTCTTCGGCTCGATATTCTGCGCCGTAGGCAGAAAACACCCGTGGTTCCATGTGCCGTTTCATATGTTCATGGTCGCGGGCAGCATGGTACACGCGTATGTGATATACGAATATATATTCGCGGCCGCGTGATTATTTAAATTTAAAATAAAAGCAAAAGCGGCGGTTAAATTTAATTGCCGCTTTAAAAATTTTGTAAGATTTTGAGTTTAGCGCAGTCTTATATATGAAAGGAGGCGGCAGAGTGACGGAGTTTGAAAAAATATACCGCGATTATTTCGACGATGTGTTTCTTTATATCAAACGACTTTCGGGCAGCGAGGATATAGCCGAGGATATTACGAGCGAAGCTTTCTATAAGGCCATGCGTTCGATAAAAGGCTTTCGCGGCGAGTGCGACATCCGCGTTTGGCTGTGTCAGATAGCAAAAAACTGCTATTATACTTATCTCAAAAAAGCCGCTCGGACGGATAGCGTCGATGATTCCGTTCTCTTCAATCTGCCCGCCTTTGAAGGAAACGCCGAAGAGCAGATATTGAAGCGCGATGAGGCAATGAGGGCGCGGAAAATCCTGCGCTCTATTCCCGACCCGTACAGAGAGGTGTTTATGTGGCGCGTATTTGCGCAGCTCAGCTATAAGCAGATAGGCGAGCTGTTCGGCAAAACCGAAAACTGGGCGTGTGTCACTTATCATCGGGCGCGCGGCATGATAAGAACAGGATTGGAGGAGAACGAAAATGAGAAATGAGTGCAATATCATTCGCGATATTCTGCCGCTGTATGCTGATAAAATGGTGAGCGCGGACACGGAATCTTTCGTTGAAGAGCATCTTACCAGGTGCGCCGAGTGCCGCGCGGAGCTCGAAAAGCTGAAAGTCGCCGATGTTATTGAGTCTGCCGTTTCGGATACGGAAAATGATGACGAAAAGCGGCTCAAAGCTTTTGCAGGGAAGATTAACAGGAAAAGACATATTGTGATATCCGCATTTGCGGCAGTTCTGTTGCTCGCCGTTTTGCTCGGCAGCAGTCTGATATCATCCGCAAAATTCGGTACGGCGAATTTCTTTGCTGCCGCCAACGGATTTGTGCAGGTGACGGCTGCCGACAGGGAATATGTTGAAATACAACGCTCGCCGAGAGTAGTTGTCGCCCGACCGGACTACGAGCTGTTCGCGGAATATATGAAAAATCGCGGCTTCAGCGAAGTCGAGCAGTTCGGCTCGCAGCATATTTTTTCTGACGGGGAGAGGACAGAGAGAGTCATTTATTATCAAAACACATATTTTTCCAAATGGATTTGGGATTGATACTTTTGCGGAGAATCGGAAAAAAGCTTTACTCCGAGGGCTGACCTCTGATATAATATATAATGTGTAAATTTATCTCAGGAGGGACGCCGATGAAACACGATTACCACGGAAAACCGGCTTCGCTTTCAGCGCGTCTTATGCGCGTCGCGAGACGGTACAAAAGAGAAGACAGCCCCGAAAAGGCGGCGGAGCTTGCGGCTCTGCCTAAGAGAGAGCTCGGCGAAGGCGAGAAGCAGCGCCTGCCGAAGTTCATAGCGCCCCGCGATGTCACCTGCTTTTGCGTTGACGATAAAAATGTGCTGTGGATAGGCACAAACGAGGGACTTTGGCGCATAGACGAGAGCGAAAAGAATGAGCTCGATCGCGTGCAATGCTTCAGAGCCAACGCCTGTATGCTTGATAACAGCGTCAAAGCCGTTGAACCGGACGGCAAAAACGGCGTGTGGGTGCTGACCGAAACCGGCGTTTCGCACATTGAGATGCGTCTGCTCTCGGTCGAGCACAAGGCGAATCTTCATTCCGCCATGGACGAGAGAATAGTTCAGCGCCGCGGAATGCTCAGCGGCACTGATTGGAGCGCCGAGAGAAACCGCTGGGTGCCCCATGAGTCCGACAACGACGGACTCTGGACTGCTCTTGTCGCCATGGGAGACATCTGCCGCTACGGCGTGATGAAGAACGACCCGAAGTATACCACCGAGCAGATAGAGCACGCGCGCAAAGTTGCGACCCGCTGGACGGAGGCTGTGCTCCTGCTCGAATACATTCCCGCATGGAAGGGCAAAGTCGCGTCGTTTGTCCGCTACAACGAGCCGGGAACGAACCGTGCGTCAAAGGGCTACCTCAAGCGCGGCAGGGAGGGCAGGCTCAACATCCCCGATTTCGGCCCTGCGGGCTTTGTTCACGCCGAGCTCGGCCCCGTCGATGAGGATGACTGGGCGGAGCGCGACGCGGTGCCGGAGATAGTTTTCCGCAACGTTGAGGGTTATATAGCGCGCTCTTATCATGTCACCGACCCCGTAAACGACCCGATACCGTTCCATGACGGCGTTTTCTTCAAAAAAGTCTATGACCCCGACGGGAAGCTTGTCAGCGTGCGCGTACCCACGAGCAGCGAAAAGGGAGACGATCTGCCCGGGCTGCTGACTGTTGACAGCTCGCTGAAAATTCCCGAGCGCCTGCGCCGCCTCTATACGGACGAAATCGACCCCGCAACAGGCAGGCACTGGGGCGACGATGATATAGTCTACAAGTGCGACACCTCGAACGACGAGCTGACGGGTCACTACGCAATTTGGCAGCTCGCCTATGATATACTCGGGGAGGATGACCCGGAGCTGCGCGAGATAATCGCGACAGTCGCCGAGCGCCACGCCCGCCACTTTGCGGATAATGACTACGCCCACACCGACGCGGGCGGTCAGCCGACCTCGTGGGCGCGTATGACAAGGGAATATTATCTCAACCGCGACTGTGAGGGCTACGAGGACGGGCCGCTGGGCACGATGATATTGCTCCAGCTTTTCAAGGTTGCCCACCATGTCACGGGTAACGACCGCTGGGATAAGGAATACCGCAAGCTTGCGCTTGAGGAGCCCTACCGCTATGCAGACCTCGCCTGCGAGCACTATGAGCGCTACGAAAACAAGATAAAAGAATATCTCCGCAACGAGGAGCTTGACTCCGATACGCTGTTCCCGATAGTCGTAAAGACCATGAACTATTCCGACACGCGCATGGCGGCGGTAGTTTACTACACAATGTCGCAGCTCGAGGATGACCCGATACTGCTCGAAAAGTTCAGGCGCGGCGCGGACTGCTGGTGGAGACTCGAAAGGTACGGGCGCGACATAGAGTGGTCGCTCGTCTACCAGCTGATGTATCCCGACGAGGAAAAATACGACGCATTCGGCAGAGCCTGCAAGGATGTTCTCGCGTGGCAGGCCTCGCGCTATCCGATAAGCTCCCGCGAGATATTTATCGACAACACCACTCGCCCCGACGCCTGCGAGGAGGACGGTATGCTCTGGTATAAGGATACCGAAAAGCCGATACCCTACGCCGTTGCGATGGACGAGCGCGGCAGCACGGGCACCGATTTCTTCCACGCCCGCCAGGGAAAAGGGGAGGACAGAATCAGCGTCAACGGCTCCTACAACCTCATCATGCCCTATTGGATAGGCCGCTACAACGGTCTTATTAAGGAGGAGGGCGAGGGCGGCGACATGACCGCCGACGAGCTCGAGGAGATACTCAGAACGCAGTAAAAAATGCCGCTCAAAACGGCATAATAAGAAAGACGGCCGCAGCAGTTTACCTGTTGCGGCTCAAGCTGTTTGCTTGAAAGTTTATATATATATCGGGAGCTGCGGCGCGGTTTCGATTATGCGCCCCCCCGCAAATCCCGAGCCGACTATCCTGATTTTTTACTCAAACACCAGTCTGCCCATTTTTCCGTTCTGTAGAATTTGCCTGACATGGTGTGCCCGTATTTATCCGGGCGGGTGTATTTTATATCTGCTCCGAGCTTCTCAAGCTCTGCGGCGCAATAATCATCGCTGTCTATTCTCACATTGGTATCGTCCGATGAATGTGCCGCCCAGATAGGCGTTTTGACTAACCGTCGAATGTCATATTTTTCATAGCGGCGATCCGGGCACAGGCTGCCCATTACCGGCACTGCCGCCGCAAAATATTCGGGAAAAAGATAGATAAGCTGCCAGACGCAGCAGCCGCCGAATGATGTTCCGATGATATATATGCGCTTTCTGTCGAAATCTATGGGCAGCTTATCCGCAAGCCTCTTTATCGATTTTATGTAATTCTGCATCGCTTCGCCTCTGTTTGAGCCGAAAGGTGCCTGCGGCAAAAGAATATTGCAATCTGTTTTTATTAGCTGCTTGTACAACGGTAAGTTGTCAAACAGCTGTTTTAAGTTGTCACTGCCCATTGCCCCCGCGCCGTGTAAGAGGATAAACAAAGGCTTGTTTTTATTTTTGCTTGCACGAAGCCTGAAAGGAAAGCACATTTTATTCTCTTGGTCGGTGTATTTATAGGCTGAAAATCTGCCGCCGGATACTTTCCTTATGCCGTCGCCGCTGTGACTGAGTTCTCTCTCTATATGCGCGGCGGCTCGGTTTTGCTTTTTCTTATAGCGCTTATAGTATCTGTATGCCTTCATAACAGAATGAGGCATTTTGCCTTTTTTCTCGACGGAGCCTTGCGACAGTGTATATAAATATCCGTCGCTGCCCTCGAGTTGAGTTTCATTTAAAAGGCTTTTGACTGTATCAAGCTCGCTTTCGTCGAAAGCTATTAGAGCCAAGCCCATATCCGACGAGCCTTTTTCAATATAGGGCTCGAAAGGAGCAATATCGCAGAAATCGTTGTCAACAAGACAGCGGAATCTCAAGTCGCTCATAAAATCACCGTTAAAATAAATTCACCGCATATAGGCGTTTTCATATTCGAAATGCGCGTTCATACGGCGCACTCATTTCTTCAGATATTCCGCATACTGCCTGTAAAGCTCCGCAGAGCTCTCGTGCCCGGCGAATGAGCCGGAATCCTCGGGATTCATCAGCCCGATATACTGATATCCGATTATCTTGTCCGCATACGGCGCTACGTTCGCTATCTGCCGCTCGATGCGCTCGAAATCGGCGGGGAGCAGGGCGCTTTTGTAGACCATGCCCTCGAAATCGAACAGCTCGATGTCCGCCCAGAGCGCGGCGCGTCCCGCTTTATCATGGGCTTTTTTCAGGCGCGCAAATATTTTTTCGCTCTGCCACACGCGCGTCTTTTTGACGCCTATCTCGTCCTGATACGCTATAAAATCGACATCGAGCGAGGCGAGCGCGTCGATATATTTTGAGTTCGTGAGCGTAAGATTCGTGCCGTAGGGCGCGATGAGCGTCTTTTTGTCGGGCGTAATTTCATGGCAGCGGGCGGAGCAGAGATTGACATATTTCATGAAATTCCCCGAAAAGCGCAGGATTATACAAGTCTCGTCCGGGAAATACCAGCCGTAGAAGCTTTTGTGCCGCGCGTATTTTTCCGTCAGCTCATCCATCGCTTTAAACGAGCGGTCTATTACCTCGCTCGAGGTTATGTTGACTCCGGGCTTCGTCCAGTCGCCGTAAAATCCGTTGCCGAGGAAAACCTTTATGCCGCATTTGTCCGCCTCGTCGAGCACCGCTTCGATAGGGTCGGCGCAGGGGATATCCGCCAAAGGAAAAACGGACGACTCGAAATAGCAGCGGTCATAGAGTGCAGTAGCCATAACGACTATGTATTCCATTTTGAGCGCCGCTATCTCGCGAACTTTTTCGCGCCAGTTTTCGGCGGTAAAGGAGTCGAGAGCGGGGTTCCAGTATTTGCCCTCCGCCGTGTTGTGATGGTGAATTTCAAAAAAAGTTCCGTCAAGTCCTCTTGCCATAAAAGCACCTCCGTATTCTGATTAGATTATATCACGTCGCCGGCCGTCAGGCAACGGTTTTCGGCGCACGGGAATAACCCTCGGCGAAAATGCAAAAACTTTAAAAACTTCTTTACAAACCGCGCTATAACTGATATAATACCGTTGTATGCGTCCGCTACTCGGCTTATGGATTAAACCTCAAAGAGGTTTTCACCGGCCTTTTGCTGGGTTACGGAGCAAATATTAAAATGAGGTGAAAAAAATGACTCAGGCAGAAAAAACCGCAATTATGCAGGAGTACGCTATCCATGAGGGCGACACCGGTTCTCCGGAGGTTCAGATCGCTGTTCTCACCAAGAGAATCCGCGACCTGACAGAGCATCTTAAGGAGCATCCGAAGGATCACCATTCGCGCCGCGGCCTTCTCAAGATGGTCGGTCACAGACGCAATCTCCTGGCATACCTTCAGAAGGTCGACATTGAGCGTTACCGCGCTATCATTGCCAGACTCGGTATCCGTAAATAATTGCACGACGAGCAGGCAGGAGTTTATTTCTGCCTGCTTTTCTGAACTTACAATCGACAGACTGCAACGGTTTTAGCAGTGAATCGGGGCTCCGGGAGGCCGGGGAACGGATTTATTGCTAAGTCCGGGGGTCTGTGGAAATAAAACTAAAGAGGTAAAACTATGTTCGAGGATTTCAAGAAGTTTGAAACTGAGATCGCCGGCAGACCCTTCGTTGTTGAAGTCGGCAAAATGGCTCAGCTCGCAGGCGGTTCGTGCCTCGTCCGTTACGGCGAGACCGACGTGCTCTGCACCGCAACCATGGCTGCAAAGCCGAGAGAGGGCGTGGATTTCTTCCCGCTTTCGGTTGATTTTGAAGAGAAGCTCTATTCCGTAGGCAAGATTCCCGGCTCGTTCCAGCGCCGCGAGGGCAGAGCGAGCGAGAAGGCTACTCTTGCGTCGAGAGTTATCGACAGACCCATTCGCCCCCTGTTCCCCAAGGACATGAGAAATGATGTCAGCGTCGTGGCTACCGTTATGTCGGTCGATCCCGACTGCCAGCCCGAAATCGCCGCCATGCTCGGCGTTTCCATCGCGCTGTCCATCTCCGAGATTCCGTGGGACGGCCCGATTTCCGGCGTGAGCGTCGGCCTTATCGACGGCGAGTATGTTATCAACCCCACCGAGGCTCAGCGTGAAGTCAGCCGCATGGCTGTCACCGTCGCTTCCACCTCCGACCTCGTCGCAATGATCGAGGCGGGTGCAAAGGAAGTTACCAACGACGAGATGTTCGACGGCATCATGTTCGCCCATAAGGAGAACCAGCGCATCGTTGAGTTCATAAAGGGTATTCAGGCAGAAGTCGGCAAGAAGAAGATAGACTTCCCCTCAAACGATCCCGCACCCGAGATGTACGAGGCTATCAAGGATTTCGCCATTGACGATATCCGCGTCGCTCTTGACACCGATGACAAGCGCATCCGTGACGAGCGCCTCAAGCCCATCTATGAGAAGGTTCATGAGAAGTTCGACGAGATTTATCCCGACGAGATAGAGAAGATCGATGACTGCCTTTACAAGACCCAGAAGTTCGTCGTGCGCCGCTGGCTGCTCGACGACGGCAAGCGCGTTGACGGCAGAGGTATAGACGAGATTCGTCCGCTGGCTGCCGAGGTTGACCTGCTTGACAGAGTCCACGGCTCGGGTATGTTCACCAGAGGTCAGACTCAGGTTCTGACCGTCACCACCCTCGGCCCCGTCAGCGACTCTCAGATTCTTGACGGCATCGACGGCGAGGACACCAAGCGCTATATGCACCACTACAACTTCCCCTCCTACTCGGTCGGCGAGACCAAGCCCTCGAGAGGCCCCGGACGCCGCGAGATCGGCCACGGTGCTCTTGCAGAGCGTGCTCTTCTGCCCGTTATCCCGAGCGTTGAGGAGTTCCCGTACTGCCTGCGCCTCGTCTCCGAGGTTCTTTCGTCCAACGGCTCGACTTCGCAGGCTTCCATCTGCGGCTCGACCCTTTCACTTATGGCTGCCGGCGTGCCGATAAAGGCTCCCGTTGCCGGTATCTCCTGCGGACTTGTTACCGAGGGCGACCGCTTCATGACCATGGTTGATATCCAGGGTCTCGAGGACTTCTTCGGCGACATGGACTTCAAGGTCGGCGGCACGAAGAAGGGTATCACCGCTATCCAGATGGATCTTAAAATACACGGTCTGACCCCCGCTATTATCCGCGAGGCTCTCGATAAGACCTACAAGGCGCGCTGCTATATTCTCGATGAGGTCATGCTGCCCGTTATCTCCGAGCCCAGAAAAGAGCTTTCGAAGTACGCTCCCAAGATGCTCACCACCAAGATCGACACCGAGAAGATCGGCGACGTTATCGGCAAGCAGGGCAAGGTTATCCAGAAGATCTGCGCAGAGTGCAACTGCAAGGTCGACGTTGAGGAGGACGGAACCGTCTTTATCTCCGCTATCGACATTGACGACGCTAAGCGTGCGCTCAATATGGTTGAGACCATCGCGAACGACCCCGAGGTCGGCGCTATCTACAAGGGCGTTGTTACCCGCCTTATGGACTTCGGCGCGTTTGTTGAAATCGCTCCTGGCAAGGAGGGTCTTGTCCACATCAGCCACCTTGATGTCAAGCACGTTGACCGCGTTGAGGATGTCGTTGCCGTCGGCGACGAGGTCATAGTCAAGGTTCGCGAGATAGATGACCAGGGCAGACTCAACCTCTCCCGCAGAGACGCTCTCATCGAGGTCGAGGGACTTGTTCCCGAGAACGACCTGTCCGATGAGCCCCGCAGAGCTCCCAGAAGGGACAACCGCGGCGGCAGAGACGGCGGAAGAAGAGATAACCGCGGCGGCAGAGGCGGCCACGGCGGAAAGAGATATTAATCTCTGATATAAAAATTAACAAAGACCGCTGTATCACAAGATACGGCGGTCTTTTGATATAGCAAAAACGGAACTGCAACTATTGCCACAGTTCCGCATTTTTATTTGTGATATTTTCCGCCGCTCGATATCATGAACGCGCGGTAGATCTGCTCGAGGAGCATGACTCGCGCGAGCTGATGCGGGAAGGTCATTCTGGACATCGAGAGCTTGAAGCTTGCGCGGCGCTTGACCTCGTCGGAAAGTCCGTGCGAGCCGCCTATGATAAACACAAGGTTCCCGCTGCCGCCGACCGCCGCCTGCTCAATGTCTCGGCTGAGCTCCTCAGATGAGAGCTGCCTGCCCTCTATGCACATCGCATAGACGCGCGCCGACGGGTGAGTAAGCTGCAAAATACGCTTGCCCTCGTCCGCGAGAGCCGCGTCTATCTGCGCCTGAGACGGGTCGTCGGGGATGCGCGAGGGGGTGAGCTCCGTTATCTTCAGCTTGCAGAAGGCCGAGAGCCGCTTTGAATATTCGGCGCACGCGCCGCGCAGGTAGTCCTCCTTGAGCTTGCCTATGCATATAATGTCAATGTTGTACATCTTGCCCTCCGTTCAGAAGCTTATGACTTTTCCGTTGTCTCCCGCTACGCCGAGCAGATAGTCACTGCCCGACCTTGCGCCGTGGACGGTGAACGCCGAATGAGTAGTCTCGTATGCGAGCTCCGGCGTGTTGTTCTGCTTGCTCAGATGTCCGAGCATGAAGCGCACCGTGCCCGAATCAAGGAGCTTCACCGCCGCATCAGAGCAGGCGGTGTTTGACAGATGCCCCCTGTCCGAGAGTATGCGCTGCTTTAGCGGATAGGGGTAGGGGCCGCGTCTGAGCAGGTCTATCTCGTGGTTCGATTCAAGCATAACGAGGTCGCTGCCGTATATCGCATTCATCACGGTGTCGGTCATGTGCCCAAGGTCTGTGGCTACGGATATGCGCCTGCCGTCCGGCGTGACCGCCGTGTAGCCGCAGCTCTGCGCGGCATCATGCGGCGTTGCAAAGGGCTTTACATATATCCCCGCCGCCTCCGCGCCGCTCTCGTCTATCTCGTGCGCCGTGAATTTGCTGTTTAATATGCACATGGAGTCGAGTGCTCCGAGCGTGCCCGCCGAGGCGTAAACGTCGATATTTCTGCTGCCCGCAAAGACGCGCAGTCCGTTTACGTGATCCGAGTGCTCGTGGGTTATGAAAATCGCGCCGATGCTCTCCGGCGATACGCCTATGCTGTCGAGCGCTGAGGTTATCCGTTTCGCGCTGACGCCCGCGTCTATGAGTATGCCGCCGTCCGAGGTGCCTATGTATATGCAGTTGCCGCTGCTCGAAGAAAAAAGCGGACAGAATTTTGCCATGTTTTGCTCCTTTAAAAAATCCTGCGCCGGCATGACCGATGCAGGATTCTTGCGTTAATGTTTTCAGACTGCTCTTGAGATGCCGTCGGGCTCGGGTCTGTCTACGCGGCGGATATCCGCGCCCAATCCCGTGAGCTTTTCGACAATGTTCTCATATCCGCGGTCGATATGCGAGATTTCTTCTATCTCGGTAGTGCCCTTGGCGATGAGTCCGGCGATTATCATCGCCGCGCCCGCGCGCAGGTCATCGGCTCTGACAGGTGCGCCCTTGAGCTGCTCAACACCCTCGACAACCGCCATCTTGCCCTCGACCTTTATCGACGCGCCCATGCGGATGAGCTGCTCGACATAGCGGAAGCGGTTATCCCACACGCCCTCGGAGACAAAGCTCGTGCCGTCCGCGATACTCAGAAGAGCGGTCATCTGCGGCTGCATATCGGTCGGGAAGCCGGGATAGGGCATAGCCTTTATCGTGCACTTGCCGGGTCTGCCGTTGGCGCAGACTCTGACGCTGTCGTCATTTTCTATAACATCAATGCCGCACTCTATGAGCTTGGCGGAGATGGACTCGAGATGCTTCGGGATGACGTTCTTTATAAGCACGTTTCCGTCCGTAGCGGCGGCGGCAATCATATAGGTGCCGGCCTCTATCTGATCGGGGATTATGGAATAGGTACAGCCGTGCATATGCTCGACGCCGCGAATCTTGATAGTATCGGTGCCGGCGCCGCGTATGTCCGCTCCCATGGAGTTGAGGAAGTTTGCAAGGTCGACTATATGCGGCTCCTTGGCGGCGTTTTCAATGACGGTCAGACCCTTCGCCTTGACTGCGGCGAGGATAACATTGACTGTCGCGCCGACGGACGCCTCGTCGAAGTAGACGGGGCTGCCCTCAAGCCTCTCCGCGGCGGCGTCAATAATGGCGTTCTCGCCGATAGTGACGGTCGAGCCGAGAAGCTCAAAGCCCTTTATATGACGGTCGATAGGACGCACTCCGAAGTTGCAGCCGCCGGGCATGGCGACTTTCGCACGGTGGAATCTGCCGAGCAGCGCGCCGATAAAATAGTAAGAGGCGCGCAGATGCTTCGTCATATCGTGCGACACGACGTAGGAGTTGACCCCTCTCGTATCTATCTCGAGCGTGCTCTTGCTCAGACGCTTTATCTGCGCCCCGAGCTGTTCGAGAATTTTTGTCATATAATAAACATCACTGATGTTGGGAATGTTTTCGATAGTGCAAATGTCCTGAGCAAGAATAGTTGCGGGCAGAATAGCCACGACCGCATTTTTGGCGCCGCTTATGCTGACCTCTCCTCTGAGGGGTATGCCGCCGTTGAGCACGAACTTTTCCAAATTGTTCACTCCTATATAGTTTTTATATCAAAAAGAAGTATCAGATATCAGCTATAGTAAAATCCATTTTACGACATTAAATTATATCATCTTTTTGCCCGATTGAAAAGGGCTTTTTCGAAAAAAATTATATTGCATTTTTCTGCGTCAGCGGCGTTGTGCAATAAAAATTTTAGATTTTGCCGGCAATGCCGTGCATTTCTGCTGTTCGGTTTTATTATTGACAGCTTCGGCACATTTAGAAGCGGAATTTTTTAATTTAACAAGGCTGAAAAACAGCACTTTATTTCTCTTTTTTAAAATTGTTGACAAGCAAAAAAACATTTGATAAAATAAAATTGCAGGAAGTGCATACAAACGGTGGATTGGTCGTTCCTCTGATGGCGCTGTCGGCGATACCGATATTTGTATATATACTGTTCAGAAAATATTTTGCAAAAACAGAAGCATAAAAATCGTCCGGCAAAGAGATTTGCCGGATTTTTTCTCGGCTGTTCGGATGTATAATGCATGATTTTTAATTTGTATATTGTTAATTTCTCTGTTTTATGGTAAAATTTTTTCATCAACCGAAGGGGGCGCCGCATTGGACAGGCTCGATAAAACAGTTGCAAAGCAGATGAATATTTCCCGCAGCGGCGCAAGGCAGTTCATAAGAAGCGGCGCGGTCGAGGTGAACGGCAAAAAAATATTTGCGGCCGACGAGCAGCTCGACATAAATTCCGACGAGCTGAAGATAAACGGAAAAACAGTCACCGTGCGCCGATATCTCTATATAATGCTCAACAAGCCCTCCGGCGTGCTCAGCGCCGCAAAGGATCCCGACTGCCCGACGGTCGTCGATCTCCTGCCGCCCGAGCTCAGCAGGCGCGGGCTCTTCCCCGCCGGCAGACTCGACAAGGATACTACCGGACTTTTGATAATCACCGACGACGGCGACTTTGCCCATCGACTCATCTCGCCGTCCCACCATGTCTACAAGACCTACGAGGCGACGCTCGAGAGCGATATAAGCGAGGAGCAGCTCGATATTCTGCGGCAGGGCGCGGTGCTCGGCGACGGCACGGAATGTCTGCCCGCGAGGCTCAAAAAGCTGAGCGATGACCCCGCCGCGGTACGCGTTCAGATACGCGAGGGCAAGTACCATCAGGTCAAGAGGATGTTCGCGTCGGTCGGGAACAGCGTTTCGGCGCTTCGCAGAACGGCGATAGGCGCGCTGAAGCTTGACAATTCGCTCAAGGAGGGTGAAGCCCGCCTGCTGACTGACGACGAGCGCAAAATGATATTCTCGGAGGCCGAGATTATATAAGCAAAAAAGGGCGTAGCCCGTAAAAATATAAAAAAGCGAGGTAAAAAAATGTCTGACAAAAGAGCAAACGACCTGAACCTCTTCAAAAAGGATCAGGACAATTACAGCATCGACACGAGCAAGAAGCTCAAGGTCGGTATAATCGGCACAGGCTGGATAGCGGAGAGCCACATCAGCGAATATCTCAAGATGCCCGACGTTGAGCTTGTCGGCGTGGCGGATCTTGTTGACGGCAAGGCCGAGGCATTTCTCAAGAAATGGAACGCCCCCGAGGGAGTCAGAGTCTACCGCTCGCATAAGGAGCTCATAGACAACGAGGAGCTTGACGCGGTCAGCGTCTGCACCTACAATATGACCCACGCGGAGTGCACCATATACGCGCTCGACCACGGGGTCAATGTCCTGCTCGAAAAGCCCATGTGTGTCACCCTCGACGAGGCCGTTGAGATAAGAAAGGCCGAGAAGAGAAACGGCAAGATAGTCTCCGTCGGCTTCCAGCCGCGCTACAACCCGAATATGCAGATGATAAAATACATAATCGAGTCCGGCGAGCTGGGCAAGGTCTATCATATTCAGATAGGCGGCGGCAGGCGCAGAGGTATCCCGACCCCGTTCGGCACTACATTCATAGAGAAAGAGACGGGCGGCATCGGTGCGCTCGGCGACATCGGCTGCTATGCGCTCGACATGGTATTGAACGGCATGGGCTATCCCAAGCCGCTGACCGTCACGGGCTTCCTCTCCGACTATTTCGGCAAGGCCGACGACTATAAATACAAGGATGTTTTCGGCGTTGACGATTTTGCGGCGGGCTTTGTCCGCCTCGAGGGCGGCCTGACTATCGACTTCAAGACCGCGTGGGCTATGAACGTCGACACCATGGGCGATACGGTCGTTCTCGGAACAAAGGCCGGACTGAAAATTCCGTCATCCGGTCACTGGGGCAGCATTGACGCTCCGCTGAAAATATACAGAAACATCGGCGAAGCAGAGGTTGAGACGGTCGTCCCCATGCTCGAAGAGCCCGAGGAGGGCGTGTTCTACTGGAAGGTCAGAAAGTTCCTCGACGCTGTCAAAGAGGGCGGCGAAGCACCTGTCCCGACGAGCCAGGCCATATACAATCAGGCAATACTCGACGGACTCTACCGCTCCGCGCAGACAGGGCATGAAATAGTTCTGGAGATACCCGAGGTCTAAACGACCCAAGGCGAAAACGCCGTCCGATTCGGCAGCTTGAGCGGGCAAAATATAAAACAAAGGTCATAATCCGCAGCTCACGGATTATGACCTTTTGCAATTTTACTTTTTATTTGCCGTAATCTATATGTATTATATACGTCGGCTCGCGGTAGAAAGCGCGGGCAAGCTTTGTCGTGCCGTCCGTTGTCCAGTTACCGTGGACGGCCTGACCGTTTCCGACATACACGGCAACGTGCGATTCACCCCTGCCGCCGTCGGCATAATAGAGAATATCGCCGGGGCGGATTTGCGCTTTCGTAACCTTTGTTCCCAAGTCGATAAAGCCCTCGGGCTCGAGGATTCTGTATGTCCAGCCGTCCTCCTCAAAGGTACGCCAACCGCTCAAGCCGGCCTGCTCAACAGCCGCCTCGGCAACCTCGGTGCATCTGTGCTTCTCGCCGACCATCGACATTACCGCCTTGACCGCCGGATTCGACATATCGTATTCAAACGCCTTTGTCGTCTCTGTTTTCGTTGTCTTTTCGGGCTTTTTCACGGTAGTTTGTGCTCTTTTTTCGGTTGTCGGAGCGGGTCTTGAGGTCTGTGCCTCCGTGTGCCTTTCGGCTGATTCCGTCGTTTTCGGCGCGGTCTCGGTTGATGCGGACGAAGCTTTCGTTGTTTCGGGCGCCGCCGTCTCATCCGAACCGGCTAAAATACTTCCGTTCTCCGTCTCGGTAACGCTCGGCTTGTTCTGCGCCGGCTTTTGGGCGCAGGCGGTGAAGGCCGACAGCATTAAGATGCAAACAGCCGCCGCAATTATTCGTTTTTTCATCATATCGCCTCCGTTTATTCTAATATACTCTTTAACTTTATCTTTGTCAATAATTTCATACGACAAAAAACGGAGGACGTTAGGTTTTATGAGGGCTTTTCGGCGGCGATTATATTCAGTGCCCTTTCCGTTTAATTCTGTTCAGGGGCTTTAGGCAGAGCACGCTCGTCAGGGCGGTCAGCGGCAGGGCGGCGAGTATGCCTATTGAGCCGGCGAGCGCCTGAAGAATCTCGACGGCTATCTGCTCGCGGTTTAGTATCTGACCGACGTTGCTGCTGTAGGTGACCATAAGGAGCATACAGCAAAGAGCGGAGCCTATATAGGCGAGCACGAGGGTGTTCGCCATAGTGCCCATTATGTCGCGCCCGATTGTCAGGCCGGATTTCAGCAGCTCGCGCGCCGGGAGGTCGGGTGATTTTTCGTTTATTTCGCACAGAGACGAGGCAATGGACATCGCAACGTCCATGACCGCGCCCACGGCGCCGACGATTATCATAGCGAAGATTATCGCCTTGAGGTCAATCGGGTTTTCGGGGTTCAGATTGTAGAGATAGAGCCACTCTGAGTCGAGGACGCCCGTCATCTTTATCTGATCGCGCAGTATAAGCTCGAGCGCGCCCGCTACGAGCACTCCGCCGACGCAGCCGACGCCCGCCGCGAAGCACTTGACATTCAGCCCCTCAATGAGCATGAGCGTCATAACGGTGATATAAACGCAGGTGATTATTGACCAGGCGTAGATGTTCTGACCGTTCAGTATCGCGGGGATAAGGTTGATGAACACGGCGAGGCAGGTGAACACGAGCGATATTATCGTGTCGAGTCCTTTTTTGCGCCCGAAAATCAGTATCAGCAGGAAGAAAAACGCGCAGAGCATGACGAGCGGCGTTATGCGCGAGAAGTCCGACAGATAGTAGTCGGCGGTGCCGTCGTCGTTCGGCTCATAGACGAGGATGACCTTGTCGCCGACCTCGACAGTCGGCTGCGGCAGACCGTAGAGCAGGTCTCTCTCCTGAACGGCATAGAGCGTCTTGCCGCGTACCTCGCCGGAAACAGCCTTCGCCTCGAAGAAAACATACTGCATACTGATTTTTCCGCCGCTCTCCTCGTCGCTCACGGTTTCTTTTTCATCCGTTATCCGCAGCACCTTCGCGCGAACGGTGACAATATCCTCCTTGTCGCCGAAAACGCCGTCGCCTATGGCGATTTTGTATGCGGTGAACAGATAGATTATCGACAGGACTATCGTTGAGACATATACTATTATTCTTTTCTTTTTCGCTTTATCCAAAATCATTACCCGCTTTATTCTCTGTGCGTCTCCGATGCTGCCGGAGCATTTTTAGTCTGATGTTCATACCGCCGTGAATTTGCGGCTTAGAATATATCTAATTATATCACACTGCCGAGCATAAATAAACCGACGAATTGAACAAAAAAACCGCCGCGCTCTTTTGAAGCACGGCGGAAAACATATTTAGTTTATTTATCAGTCAGCCTTGGGTGCATAGAGGTCCTTGAGTCTGAGCAGGTGCTCATATCTCTCGACGCTCTTGACTTCGGCTTCGCCGAACAGCTTCTCTGCGCGCTCGGGGAACGAGCGGGTCAGCGAGGAATAACGAGCCTCGTTGAGAAGGAAGTTGCGGTACTCCTCGGTGACAGGCTGCTTGCTGTCGATGGTGAAGGGGTTCTTGCCCTCTGCCTTGAGTGCCGGGTTGAAGCGGAACATATTCCAGTAGCCGCACTCGACAGCTCTCTTCATTTCCTTCTGGCAGTTGACCATGCCGCCCTTGATGGAGTGCATCTCGCAGGGAGCGTAGGCGATGACTATAGACGGGCCCGGATAAGCCTCGGCCTCTTCGATAGCCTTTATCGTCTGGTTCATGTTAGCGCCCATAGCTATCTGAGCGACATAGACATAGCCGTAGCTCATCGCTATCTCGGCAAGGCTCTTCTTGGCTATCGACTTACCGGCAGCCGCGAACTGAGCGACCTGACCGATCTGAGAAGCCTTGGAGGCCTGTCCGCCGGTGTTGGAATAGACCTCGGTATCGAAGACCATGATGTTGACGTTCTCGCCGGAGGCAAGGACGTGGTCAACGCCGCCGAAACCGATATCGTATGCCCAGCCGTCGCCGCCGAAGATCCAAACGCTCTTCTTGGAGAGGAATTCCTTGTTCTCAACGATATCCTTGCAGTCTGCGCAGTCGATATCCTTGATAGCGTCGGCAAGTGCGTCTGCGGCAGCGCCGTTAGTCTTGACGTCGTCCTTCGTGTCAAGGAATGCCTTGGCGGCAGCCTTGATTTCATCGGAGGCCTTGTCGGACTCGGCGATAGCCTCGACCTTTGCTATGAGTCTGTTGCGTACGGCGTTCTGGCCGAGAAGCATACCGAAGCCGTGCTCGGCGTTGTCCTCGAACAGGGAGTTGGCCCATGCGGGGCCGTGGCCGTTCTTGTTGGTGGTGTAGGGGGAAGTCGCAGCGGGGCCGCCCCAGATGGACGAGCAGCCGGTGGCGTTGGAGATATACATCTTATCGCCGAACAGCTGGGTTATCAGACGGGCATATGAGGTCTCGGCGCAGCCTGCGCAGGAGCCGGAGAACTCAAGCAGCGGAGTCTTGTACTGGCTGCCGATAACGGTGCCGTCCGCAACCTCATCCTTGACGGAGACGTTTGCGACCATGTAATCGAATACGGGCTGTTTTGCATCCTGGCTCTCACGGGAGACCATCTTGAGGGAGTTGGTCGGGCAGACGCCTACGCAGACGCCGCAGCCCATGCAGTCGAGGGGAGAAACAGCGAGGGTGTACTTATAGACGCCCTTGCCCTTGCCGGCCTTCTTGTCGACGATAGCGGCGCCTTCGGGGGCGTTGGCAGCCTCTTCCTCGGTCAGAAGATACGGGCGGATAGTTGCGTGCGGGCAGACGAAGGAGCACTGATTGCACTGTGCGCAGGTCTCTGCGTTCCACTCGGGAACCATGACCGCGACGCCGCGCTTCTCATAGGCGGATGCGCCCTGCTCGAATGTGCCGTCCGCGTGATCGACGAATACGGAAACCGGGAGAGAATCGCCGTTCATAAGACCGACGGGCTTCATGATGGAGTCAACCATCTTGACGAGCTTCTCGGGGCCGTTTTCAACGGCAGCCTTGGGAGCGTCAACAGCGTCGGCCCAGTCAGCGGGAACGTCGATCTTGACATATGCGGTAGCGCCCGCGTCGATAGCCTTCTCGTTCATCTCGACTATCTCTTTGCCCTTCTTCATGAACTTCTGGGCCTTCTCCTTCATGTAGCCGATAGCCTCTTCCTCGGGAAGAATCTTGGCAAGGGAGAAGAAAGCGGACTGAAGAACGGTGTTGGTGCGCTTGCCCAGACCGATCTTCGCTGCGATATCGATAGCGTTGACGGTGTAGAGCTGAATGTTGTTCTTTGCGATATAGCGCTTAGCCTCTGCGGGCATCTTCTCGTTGAGCTCATCAGCGTCCCACTGGCAGTTGATGAGGAAAACGCCGCCTGGCTTGACGTCGTTGACCATCTTATAGCCCTTCTCGACATAGGAGGGGTTGTGGCAGGCAACGAAGTCGGCCTTGTTGATATAGTAGGGGCTCTTTATCGGGTTGTCGCCGAAACGAAGGTGGGAGATGGTGATACCGCCCGTCTTCTTCGAGTCATACTGGAAGTAAGCCTGAATATACTTGTCAGTGTGATCGCCGATTATCTTGATGGAGTCCTTGTTTGCGCCGACTGTGCCGTCGCCGCCGAGACCCCAGAACTTGCACTCGATGGTGCCGGGAGCTGCGGTGTTGGGAGCTTCCTTCTCCTCGAGGGACAGGTGGGTAACATCATCGTTGATGCCGATAGTGAACTGGTTCTTGGGCTCGTCCTTCTTGAGCTCGTCATAAACAGCGAACACGCTTGAGGGCGGAGTGTCCTTGGAACCGAGGCCGTAACGGCCGCCGCAGACCTTTGCCGATACGCCCTTTGTAGCAAGAGCGGTAACAACGTCGAGATAGAGGGGCTCGCCGAGAGCGCCGGGCTCCTTTGTTCTGTCGAGAACAGCTATCTTCTTTGCGGTTGCGGGGATAGCTGCGACAAGTCTGTCAGCGGAGAAGGGTCTGTAAAGGCGAACCTTGACGAGACCGACCTTCTCGCCCTTGGCGGTGAGGTAGTCGATAACTTCTTCTGCGACGTCGCAGATGGAGCCCATGGCGACGATGACTCTGTCAGCGTCGGGAGCGCCGTAGTAGTTGAAGGGCTTGTAGTCAGTGCCTAACTTGGCGTTGACCTTGTCCATATACTCCTCGACAATGCCGGGGATAGCGTCGTAATACTTGTTGCAGGCCTCGCGGTGCTGGAAGAAAATATCTCCGTTCTCGTGAGAGCCGCGCATTACGGGATGCTCGGGGTTGAGAGCGCGCTTTCTGAACGCCTCAACAGCGTCCATGTCGCACATCTCCTTGAGGTCCTCGTAGTCCCAGACCTGGATCTTCTGTATCTCGTGAGAGGTACGGAAGCCGTCGAAGAAGTTGATGAAGGGAACGCGTCCCTTGATTGCCGCGAGATGAGCAACGGCGCCGAGATCCATGACCTCCTGCGGGTTGGTCTCGGCAAGCATTGCGAAACCTGTCTGACGGCAAGCGTAGACGTCGGAGTGATCGCCGAAGATGTTGAGCGCGTGAGACGCGACGCATCTTGCGGATACATGGAAAACTGCGGGAAGCAGCTCGCCGGCGATCTTATACATGTTGGGGATCATAAGGAGCAGACCCTGGGAAGCGGTGTAGGTGGTTGTGAGCGCACCTGCGGCCAGAGAACCGTGAACGGTTCCGGCGGCGCCTGCCTCGGACTGCATTTCGGCAACCTTGACGGTCGTGCCGAAAATATTTTTCATGCCCTTTGCCGACCACTGATCAACATAGTCAGCCATGGGGCTCGAAGGGGTTATCGGGTAGATACCGGCAACCTCTGTGAACGCGTACGACACATATGCAGCAGCATTGTTGCCGTCCATGCTCTTTGCTATTCTTGCCATTCTATGTTCCTCCCTATTTTAATAAACGTTTGAACGTATGGCATTGGTCAAATGACACCACGAATATAGTAACATTTTTGTGCGTCAATGTAAACAGATAAATAAGCCAAAATAATAGAAAAAACACGTTAATGCTTTATCCAATTTTGTTGAAGTTTACATATCCGGCCTATATAATGTAATGTAATACCCGAAAACGGACAATAGCACTCCCGCTTTGCGTCTGATATGCACTCCCGCACCTGTGCAAAAATGTCCGTTTTTCCCCGATTTCGAGCGAAAACAACTGATTTTGTCTCTCATAGCCTTTCGCCGCCGTGCGCGGAGTCCTCACGCGCTCCCGCGCCGGATGAGGCGGAGTTTGAATATTTGACAGAGAATATGTTTATGTGTATAATAAAACTTAACATCTCGGCGTATATGCCGACGGTGAATAATATTTAAACCGAAAGGAGCAAATCCATTTATGGATGACCCCGACCCCGGCAATCTTATTTTTCAAATAATTTTGCTGTTCGTACTTATTCTTCTCAATGCTTTCTTTGCCATGAGCGAGATAGCGATCATCTCTCTCAACGACACGAAGATAGCGAAAATGGCCGAGGAAGGCAACAAAAAAGCAAAGCAGGTTTTGAAGCTTACCGCGGATTCGAGCGGCTTTCTTTCAACTATCCAGATAGGCGTGACCCTCGCGGGCTTTTTGACCTCCGCATCCGCATCGCAGACATTTGTCAATATGCTCTCCGGAGCTATAGGGAAGATATCCTTCCTGAGCGGTATTCCCGCAGGCGTTATCAACGGCTTCTCCGTCGTTGTCATTACGCTCATAACATCGTATTTTTCGCTTGTCTTAGGCGAGCTTGCGCCTAAGAGAATAGCCATGCAGGCGCCCGAAAAGGTCTCGTTCAGAGTCGTCGGCATACTGCTCGGCTTCAAGAAGATAACCAAGCCTTTTGTTAAGATACTCTCCCTGTCCACCAACGGCCTTGTCCGTCTGTTCGGCTATGACCCGAATGCGTCGGAGGAGCCCGTGACCGAAGAGGAGATACGCATGATGGTCGATGTCGGCGGAGAAAAGGGCGTCATAGAGGACTCGCAGAAAGAGATGATAAACAACATCTTCGAGTTCGATGACCTCGACGCCGGGGATATAATGACCCACCGCACCGACATGACGGCGGCGGAGATAAGCGATCCGCTGAGCGAGATCGTTTCGCTCTCCATGGATAACGGCTATTCGAGAATCCCCGTTTACGACGACGATCCCGACAATATAGTCGGCATAGCGTATGTCAAAGATTTGCTCAAATATATCGGCACCGACCTGCCCGAGGACGTGACCCTGCGTGATATTATCCGCGAGCCCGTCTTTGTTCCCGAGTCGATGCCCTGCGGCGATCTGTTCAAGCAGATGACCGATAAGCACACGCAGATGGCGATAGTCGTTGACGAGTTCGGCGGTACTGCCGGAATAGTGACCCTCGAGGATGTTCTAGAATCGATAGTCGGCAATATTCAGGACGAATACGACGACGAGGAGGAGGAAATCTCGAAGATCGACGACACCACCTTCACGGTCGACGGCGTGACCTATATAGACGAGCTCGACGAGGTGTTCCACGTCACCCTCCCCGAGGGCGACTACGACACCGTCGGAGGCTTCATAATAAGCGAGCTCGGCTACCTCCCGCAGGACGGCGAGATGAACGTGGTCGAGTACAAGAACCTGCGTTTCACGGTTCTCAATGTCGAGGACAGGAGAATAGGCAAGGTTAAAATCGAGATTCTCCCCGTCGAAGAGGAAAAAGAGGACGCGGAGGACGACTCTAAGCGCGAGAAGGGCGGTTGGTTCGCCGAGCGCCGCGAGGAAAAGGAAAAAGATAAAGAAAAAGCCGAATAAATTAAATGAAGGGCTGAGCAAATGCGCTCAACCCTTTTTATATTGCAAAAAAACGAGCCGGAAGATTTTCTTCCGGCTCGCTGTGTGTTTAATCGTCAGGGCATGAGGCGATGGATTATCGCTATGCAGTCGTCGAGATCCATGATTCTCGGCACGGGATAGAGAGGGTTGGCCTCCTTGCACGCGCGCTTTGCTATGGTCTCGATATCCTTCTCCTGAATCTTGTCGATCTTGTCGGGGATGTTCATTCTGGCGTTCATGTCTCTGATAGCCTGAATGAAGTCGAGAGCCTTCTGCTCGTCGGACTGACCGGCCTTGGCTACACCCGCGCACTCGCAGAGTCTTGCAAGGCGCTCATAGGCGGTGTCGCCGTAGAAATCAAGAACATAGGGCAGAATGATGGCGTTTGCAAGTCCGTGCGGCACGCCGTAGAATCCGCCGAGGTTATGAGCTATTGCGTGGACGTTGCCGACGTAAGCTCTCGTGAACGCAATTCCGGCATAGTGCGAGGCGAGGAGCATCTGCTCTCTTGCGTGGATATCCTTGCCGTTCTTGTAAGCCTCTTCGAGGTTTTCGAAGATGAGCTTGGTAGCCTCTTCCGCCTTTGCGGAGGTCTCCTTGGTGTTGGAGTGACCTATGTATGCTTCAACCGCGTGGGTCAGAGCGTCCATACCGGTGGTCGAGGTGATGTGGGGAGGAAGACCGACGGTGAGCTCGGGATCGAGGACTGCGTACTTCGGACGGAGCACGGGATCGTTGAGCGCGTACTTCTCGTGGGTCTTGGTGTCGGTAACGACGGCGGCGAGAGTGGTCTCGGAGCCGGTGCCGGCCGTGGTGGGAACTGCGAAAAACGGAGGCAGCTTCTTGCGAACCTTGAGCTGACCGCGCATCTTCTGAACGGTCTTATTAGGGCAGACGACTCTTGCGGCCGCACCCTTGGCGCAGTCCATCGGAGAACCGCCGCCGAAAGCGATGAAGCCCTGGCAGCCGTTGTCAAGATAGAGCTTGCGGACTTCTTCAATATTGTCTATCGAGGGGTTGGGCTGGGTCTTGTCGTAGACGATGTAATCGATACCGTCCGCCTTGAGACCCTCATAGAGGCCGTCGAGCAGGTTGAGTCCGGTGAGACCCTTATCGGTGACGATCATCATCTTCTTCAGACCCTTCTCCTTGATGACCTGCGGCAGCTTCTTGACGGAGCCGGGGCCGGAGATTATCTTAGGCGGAGTCCAGTCGAGGAAATTGACGGCGACTCTGAAAACGCCCTGATAAAGCCTGTAGTACATGTGCTTGATTGACATTTTTATATCACCCTTTGTTTAATAATGCCGGTGCTGTACCGGTGCACAATACAAATATTTTACATTATTCCCGCCGTTAAATCAATAAGCGGCAATAAAAAATATACCGAATTACAGCTCGTTACAGCTCGAAATCGCTCGCGTCGAACTTCGGCAGCTCAACGGGCAGCTTAGGCTTGCGCTTGAGCGGGTCGTATCGAAACGCGGAACAGCTCGAACTTTTCTGCATAACGCCCTTTTTCGGGCAGAGGACGGTTTTGCCGTCCGGCGCGCAGCTTCCGCGCGAGCAGTATTCGCACGCGGGCGGTATGCTCTTTTTGTTGAGCAGCTTACTTTTCAAAATTATCATCCTAAACGCTTTTTTATTATTCTAACACTTTTTCTCGTTTGTATCAAGCTCCAATATCAGCATGGCTCCGCTCAAAAGCATGGCGGCAGCCGCAGGCGCGGAAAACGAGAACAGCTGCGGCGCGCCGACCGAGCCTATCGCGACGGCGTTGACGGGACACGGAAACACGCGCAGCAGACCCTCGCAGAAAAGTGCCGAGAGGGCGGCGCAGACGAGACGCGCGCAGAAGAAATAAGAAAGCGGAGTTTTGCAGGTCTTTATGTGCCGCATTATCTGGCAGTGTACGCTCACTCCGCCCCAGCCGAGCACGGCGGCTATGGCGGGGAGATTGAATATTCCGGCTGCCGACGCGCATCCGCCCGTGACCTCGAGCGTGCAGCTTAGCAGTAGCCCCGCCCAATCGGGAAGGCACAGCAGGGGGATATATCCCGAGACGCAGGAAAAGATGACTATCCACGCGCAAATTGAAATCATATTTTTCGTCCCCTCTGTAACGGCCTCGGGCAGCGCCCGCGAGAGCGGGGAGAAGTCTGCGGCGGGGACGGAGCACTCTGTGCCGCTTTCGCGGGGGATAAACCTTGTCAGCAAGCCGAGCGTGAGGCTTGCGAGAGTCAGCGACGAAAAAATTACGGCTCCCGCCCGGGCGCTCCCGAGCATACCCGCGCCCACACCACCTATAACGAACGCGGGACCGGCGTTGACGCAGAACAGTGTCATCCTCTGCGCGTCGGCCTGCGAGATTCGCCCCTGCTCGAAAAGCGCGGCGGTCATTCCCGCGCCCACGGGGTAGCCCGCGACAAAGCTCATGCACGCCGCCGCGCCGGCGCTCCCCGGAAGATTGAATAAAATACGCACGGGCTTCTCGAGAAGCTTCCCGAGATAGCCGCAAAGCCCCGAGCGCACGAAGAACGCGGAGAGCACGCAGAACGGATAGAGCGACGGCACTGCGCTCGACGCGCAGACTAAAAGCCCTTTTTTGACGCCCGCCGCGCTCACCGACGGCAGGGCGACAATTAATGCGGCGGCGCACAAGGCGGCGAAAAGAAGCGGCAGGCGGCGCAGCGCCTTTTTGAAATACTCTCTCATGTCATCACCCTCCGACATATTGATATTCACGCGCCGTTCTTTTTATTGCCGGGGGAGCATACATTATTTGAGAAAAGAGGGATGCTCATGCCGAAACGCAGGGACAGCCGAAAAATATACTCGGCGGCCGAGCTGATAAAAAAGATAAACGCGCTCGACGCAGGGAGAAAATATCCGCAGGTGCATATTGAATTTTTCGGCAGGCGGGAGGCGAGCATAGACGGGCTCTGCGGCGTGCTCGAATATGACGGGGAGAGAATACGCCTGAGCGCCGGAAAAGAAGAGATAGTGTTCTGCGGAAAGGGACTGAGTATAGACGTTTTCGACCTCGGTCAGGCGGTCATACGCGGGGATATAGAGAATGTGCGCTTTTGCGGATAGGGGGCGGGGATATTTCCGATTTGTTTAATTTTCTGCGCGGATATGTCGGGGTGAGAGCGAGCGGGGGCTTCCCAGAGCGCTTTCTGAATCTCTGCTCGCGCGGGAATATTCCGTATTGGGATGTCTGCTGCACAAACGGCACGGTTTTCATGCGAACCACGCCCGAGGGCTACAAAAAAATGCGCCGCTGTGCCAAAAAAGCGGGAATGCGAATGAAAACGGTCAAAAAGAGCGGGCTTCCGTTTTGGCTGTTTAAAAACCGCGTCCATGCGGGGCTTGCCGTCGGTGCGCTGTGTTTTGTTCTGATAACGGCGGCGCTCTCCGGTCGGATATGGACCGTAAGCGTCACGGGCTGCGAGACTGTGCCGCAGGAGGATATAATTGAGGCGGTCGGGCGCCTCGGCGTCTGCCCGGGGATGAGAAAAAAGCAAATAGACACGCACTCTGTAGCGGAGGAGGCGATGTCCGCGCTGCCGGAGGTTTCGTGGCTGTCGGTCAATATAAGCGGCTGCTCGGCGATTATAGACGTGCGCGAGGGCGTGGGCAAGACGGTTAAAAAAAACGACTCGCCGTGCGATATAGTCGCAGCGGAGGACGGGCAGATACAGACCCTCGAGGTTTTCGGCGGCACTGCCGTGCAGGAGCAAAACTCCGCCGTTTTAAAGGGCGACACGGTAATCAGCGGCATAGTCGAAAACCGCGACGGCGGAATGAGCCTGCGCCGCGCCTCGGGCTATGTTACCGCGCTGACAAAGCACGCCTTTTCGACCGAATCCCGCCCGCTGCCGTCGAGAAAAATAAGCGGAATAAAAACGCGCTATACGCTCCTGTTTTTCTCTTTGAAGGTGCCGCTCGGGGCGCGGACGGACGCGGACTTTACGGAGAACAGATTCCTGACTCTCGGCGGAGCAAAGCTCCCCATCGGCATAAGAGCCGAGCGAAAATATATTTTCGAGCCCGCGGACGCGGCGGCGGATGACCTCGCCGACCTCATTGCGCTCGAAGCGCATTTTTATAAAGCCGCGGACGGCCTGCGCGATATGCTGACAATGAGCCGCACGACCAAAGAACGCCGCTCAAACGGTCGCGCGATATTTTCGAGCGAATACGGCTGCCTGCAAAATATCGGCGAGGAGAGAAGAATAGAGGCGGGGGAATGACCGGTTAATGACCGGTTATTGAATAGCGGTAAAATATATGCTATTATAATCGGCGGAGGTGAGGCTCTTGTATTATCCGCGATTAAGAGATCTGCGCGAAGATCACGATATGGTTCAAAAAGAGGTTGCCGCTTTTCTCGGAATCGATCAGCGGGTATACAGCAACTATGAAACAGGAAAACGCGAGATACCGACTCGGTTTGTAATCTCGCTTGCGCGGCTCTACAATACCTCGACCGACTACATTCTCGGTATGACAAACGAGACAAGACCGTATAAATAACAGGCTCGATGTGCGAACACCGAGCCTGCTTTTATTTTCCCTTGATATCCGAGGGCTTTATGTTTATAGTCACATAGTCGCCGTATTTGAGCTGAGCGGTTTTTACATCTGTCGGTATCTCGAAGATGAGATAACCGTCCACAGAGAGTCCCGCCGTTACGGGAGACGAGGATATGCGCTTGTAGCCGGAGAGAAAGCGGCTGTCCTGCGCTATGCCGTTTATCACGAAATCGGCCTTTTCGTTGAGGCTCTCTTCATAGTCGAGGTTATTTGTCAGCACGAAATGCACCGCAACGTATCTGTAGCCCTTCTGCACGGTCCACGGGTAGCTGTCAACCTCCTTTATATCGTCGCACAGGACGGTATACATGGGAGTGACCGCCTTTTCGCCGAAATTGACTTCGACTTTTTCGGGGATTGATTCAGTCTCTTCCTCTTCGTCCTGTGAGAACTCCGCGTCGGAAATGTTCGGAAACAGACTGCCGAAGCTGCCGCCTGAGGTATTGCGGATTATTGAAAATACAACGAAAAGTATTATTATCAGCGCAGCGATTAATATCGGAACAAAGCACCCCGCCTTTAAAGTTCGGGGATTTTTTGCCGAGTGTGCGCGCCCGGAGAGATTTGTCACGGCGTCGAGAATCATTTTGCCGCGCTCCGCCTCTATGCGCTCCTGCTCGAGCTTTTGCTGCCTCTTGCGTTCCTCGCGCTCCTCGGCCTCTTTCTTGAGCCTTTCCTCGTTCAGCTCCGCCTCTCTGGCCTTTCTGCTGTTCGCCAACGGCGCGCCGCAATTCGGGCAGGTATCATTATTTTCGGCGTCGACCACCGAGTCGCAGTATTCGCAGGTTACCTTCATCTTTTTGCCTCAATTCCTGATGTTTGAGTTATCGTAGCACATTGCGCCCGAGGTTTCAAGTGCGGAGGAGATTATAAAAAAATATCGCGGCGCACATCAAACGGTGTGCGCCGCGAAGGAGCCGAATATTACTTTCCGAAGTATCTCTTGAGAAGTCCGGCAAATGCCTTGCCGTGTCTCGCCTCGTCACGAGCCATCTCGTGGACGGTGTCGTGGATAGCGTCAAGACCCTTCTCCTTTGCGAGCTTTGCAAGCTTTGTCTTGCCGAGGGTAGCGCCGTTCTCCGCCTCAACTCTCATCTCGAGGTTCTTCTTTGTAGAGTCTGTAACGACCTCGCCGAGAAGCTCGGCAAACTTTGCGGCGTGCTCGGCCTCTTCGTAGGCCGCCTTCTCCCAGTAGAGGCCTATCTCGGGATAACCCTCTCTGTGAGCGACTCTTGCCATTGCAAGATACATACCGACCTCGCTGCACTCGCCCGCGAAGTTGTCTCTGAGACCCTGAAGGATCTCGGGATCGACGTCCTTTGCAACGCCGACAACGTGCTCGGAGGCCCAGGTCATGCCTTCGTCCTGCTTGATAAACTTGGAGCCGTCAGCTCCGCAGAGGGGGCACTTGAAGCCCTCCGGAACAGAATCGCCTTCATAAACATAACCGCAAACGGGACATACGAATTTCATAGTAATTTCTCCTTTTCTTTTTTAAGATTTTTGTTTTATTGTAAAACTCCGGCGTCGCCGAGCTCGGCCGTGTTTTGCTGACAGTCGGGACAGAGTCCGTAATAGATAATCTTTTTGTGCCGCACGAGAAGCCCCAGCTGTAAAATGTCCTCGGGCAGACCTCGTTCAACTCCCAAATCGATTATCCTTGAGCATTGCTCGCAGATGAAGTGGCTGTGAGAATCGGTGTTGCCGTCATAGTGTATGCTCTTGTCAAGCGTCTCGAGCGTCGTTATCAGCCCCATGTCGCTGAGCAGGCTTAAATTGCGGTAGACCGTGCCGAGGCTTATTTTCGGCAGCTCGGCGCGAACGCGCGAATATATTGTGTCCGCGGTCGGGTGATCGTGCGCCGCTTTGACGATTTTCAGAACAGTATCACGCTGTGACGAATATCTCATTTAGCTTACCTCAATTCATAATCAGTAATGATTACTGTTATTAGTATATCATACTTTTTATGATTGTCAATACTTTTTTGAAAAATTTTTTAAGGCGTGATACAATTTGTTGTAAAATATCTTACTCCGAGGTCGTAGAGGTTCTTCAGAGTGTCCGGCGAGTCAACTGTCCATGCGGCGAGCGGGATGCCCGCATCAATGGCGGCGTTTATCACGCTGTCGGTGTTCTTCGCGTTGTTGCCGTTGAAGGCCGCGCGCATATTGCCGTGATTTTTGCAAAAGTCAACGGCCTCGTCCGAAAGCTCGCTTGTCAGCAGCCAATAGGTCTGCTCGGGGCACTCCTTATATAATGTGTCGATTATATCCTTGTCAAACGAGATAACTATCGTGCTCCTGCCCCTCGCGGCGTAGTCCTTGAAAAACTCAATGAGCGAGTCAAGATTATTCTTGCCTATGCTCTTTATCTCTATCATCGGCTTCGTGTTCGGGTAGTATCTGTTGAGCAGAGCCATGGTCTCCTCAAACGTGGGAACCCTGAGATCGGTGTAGTTTTCTATGTTCGCGCCGTTGTCTATTTTCAGCGCGCTCACCTCCGCAAGGGTACGCTCGGTTATCTTGCCGTGCCCGTTCGTGGTGCGCCTCAGGTTATCGTCGTGCATGACTATCCACTTGCCGTCCGAGGTCGGCTCGATATCGAACTCGACATAGTTGTATTTTGCCTCGCACGCCGCCTTGAAGGCGGGCAGAGTGTTCTCCGGCTCTATGGCGCTCAAGCCCCTGTGCGCCGTGAGCGTGATTTCGTCGATGTTTACAGCGCTTATGCTCTTTATCGAGACGGTGTCCTTCGGGCGAATTTTTTTAGTGCGGAGCTTCGCAAACAGCCCGCCCGCTACGCAAACAGCCGCGACAACGCAGAGCACGCAAATGAGTATCTTCTTTTTCTTTTTCATCGTTTTTTCCCCTGTCTTAATAATATTATTGTCTGCCCGGAATTGTCGCCCGGGCGAATTTCCTTTATTCTGCTTGACTCAAGCCCGTTTCTCACCAGGGACTGCAAAACGGTGCCGCTGTTGAAGCCGTGGACTATTTCGAGCCGCGTTATATCCGCAGAGCCGTTTTCTATCAGCGCTTCGAGCCGAAACTTCGCCTCGCGCTCTCGCATACCGTGGATGTCAACGGCGAGCGTGGAGCTGTTTTTTCTTGTTATCTTCATCGCTGTCTCCGCTTTTTCTTTAAATTATATCATAATTATATCATATACATTATAAATCACATAAATTTAAAAGTAAAATGAATTTTCTTCTATTTTTATTGTATTTGGGAATTTTTTGCATAACGGGGGGAATAATATTCCGAAAGGCGGTGGAAAAAATGAAGGATTCACAGATAAGAGTATGCGGCAGGGCGGCGCAGACCGATTCGGGAGCGGGCGGCGCGGTTATGTTCGGCTGTCTCGCGGCGGCGGCCGTCGCGGGGGGCTTCATGACCGCAGGGGCGCGGCTTCTGCTCAACGCCTCTGCGGTGACCTCCGCGCTCTCCTCCGTGTCAAGACTGCTGAGCCCCGCGTTAAATGCGGCGGCGTGCCTCCTGCTGACGCTCGCGGTCGCGGCGCTTATCGCACCGCCGGGGCAGGGGATGAAGCGTTATTATTTGCTCTGCGCGCTGGGCAAAAAGCGCCGGGCGTCAGAGTGCGTCGCGACATTTCGCGGTAGGCGGGCTTTCAGAGCGCTCCGACTGCGCATTGCCTTGGCGGCGCTCAATCTCGCCCTGCGAATTTTTTTCCTCCTGCCGGGCGCGGCGCTTGCGGCGGGCGGAATATATATGCTTTTCTCGTCCTCCGTCGGCGTTGCGACAACGGCGGCGGTGTTCGCGGGGAGCGTGCTCATGCTCGTTACGGGCTGTATATTCTGCTCGGGCACGCGGCAGTCTCTTGCGGCGGCGGAATATATATCGGCTGCCGAGCCGGATATCCCCGTAAGACAGGCTCTGAAAAAAAGCCGTGAAATCATGTGCGGTCACTGCCGCGCCTACGCTCGGTTCAAGGCAGGCTTTGCGCTCTGGTTTTTAAGCTGTGCGCTCATTCTGCCCGCGTTTTTCGTCGTCCCGTACTATGAGCAGTCCTGCGCCGTATGGATGACCGAAACTGTGAAATTAGGGCAAAAAAGCTCGTTTTATACAGAGTAATTTAACAGAAGTGTACAAAATCTATTGATTATCTCCTTTGATTTTGTTATTATAACTTTTGAAATAAATCGGGTGCGGCATACCCGCTCCCGGAGGAGGATACACAATTGGAAAAGAAAAAGCTCGGAGGACGGATTCTCTTCAACATCATCCTGTTCGGCTTCATAGGACAGGTTGCGTGGGCTGTTGAGAATATCTACTTCAACACATTCCTGTTCAACTATATCGGCGGCACTGCCGACGACATAGCCAAGATGGTCGCAGCCTCTGCGGTGGCGGCAGTCGTGACCACCTTTATAATGGGCACTCTCAGCGACAAATTCGACCGACGCAAAATCTTCATAAGCGGCGGCTACATAGTTTGGGGCTTCACCGTCGCGGTGTTCGCCTTCATTTCGCGCGAGAATATCGGAAAGTTCTTCCATATTTCCGACAGCGCCAAGGTGCTCGCCGCTACAGTCTGCGTGGTTATCATCATGGACTGCATAATGACCTTCTTCGGCTCGACCTCGAATGACGCCGCGTTCAACGCGTGGGTCACGGATGTCACTGTGCCGGAGAACCGCGGCACCGCGGAGGCGGTATTGGCTCTCCTGCCCGTGTTCGCAACGGTTATAGTCACCGTCGCTTTCGGCGTCGGCGTTGAGGCCGCAGGCTATCCCGCTTGCTTTATTTTCCTCGGCGCGCTCGTCACCGTCTGCGGAATTATAGGCCTTTTCTCCGTCAAAGACCCGCGTAAGGGCGTAAAGCAGAACACGAACTATTTCAGCGACCTTATCTACGGCTTCAGGCCGTCTGTCATAAAGGGCAACGCGGCGCTCTATCTCTGCCTCGCGTCCGCCTGCATTTTCAACATTGCTGTTCAGGTTTTCCTGCCCTACATATTCATCTATATCCAGCACTATCTCAAGTTTGACCTCAACACCTTCCAAATAACCACGCCCATAATCATAGGCGGCGCAGCTGCTGTTATCGGTCTGGTTGCCGTCACGGTGCTGCTCGGCAAGCTCCTTGACAGAGTAGGCAAGAGAATTTTTGTATTCCCCGCGGTCATTCTCTTTGTCGCGGGTCTGGTTGCCGTTTTCTTCGCAAAGACGCTTCTCTCCTTTGCGCCTCTCGCGCTTATTATGATTCTCGGCTACGGCCTGCTCATGATAATCCTCAACGCCACCGTGCGTGACTACACCCCCGAGGACAAGGTCGGCCAGTTCCAGGGCATAAGACTTCTCTTTACGGTCACTCTGCCCATGATAATCGGCCCGAAAATCGGCAGCCTGACAATATCGAAATTCTCGAACAGATACGAGCTTGGCACCATGCTCAACGAATTCGGCGAGAGCACGCTCGTCCCGATTCCGACCATATTCCTCGTCGCCGCAATAATCGCGGTGTTCATTATCGTGCCGCTGATTTTCCTTGCGAAAGTCACCAAGGAGAAAAAGGCATGAAAAGAATAATATCAGCGCTTCTCTGTGCCGTTATGCTGCTGTGCATATTGCCCGTGTCGGCCTTCGCGCAGGACAAAGTGACGCCGATAATCCTCGTTCAGGGATATTCGGGGCCTGCGCTGTTTTACGATCTCGGCGGCGAAAACGAGCATCAGGTCTGGGGCATCAACATGGATGACCTCAAGAAGATAGTTATCGCGCGTATCCCCGAGCTCGCAGGCGGGCTTGCCGGCGCGGCGTTCGGCGATTATGAGAGACTTGTCAAGGTCGTCGGCGAGGCGGGACTCGAGCTGCTCGAGCCCCTGCGCTGCAACCCCGACGGCAGATCGAAGTATGATCTCTCCGTCTATCCCGAGGGTGCGGCGAATACACGCGCCTCCGTCCTCAAGGCTAAAGGCGAGGACAATTACATAGCCGAAAAAGAGATTTCCGCCGACCTCATAGAGCGAATCGGCGCGGAGAATCACTTTACCTTTACCGAGGACTGGCGCATGGGTCAGGTCGAAAACGCCGCCAAGCTCGATAAGTTTATTCAGGAAGTCAAGGAGCTCACGGGGAGCAAAAAAGTCAATCTCTACGGGCTCAGCCACGGCGGCCAGCTGACCGCGGCATACCTTTACTATTACGGCGCAAAGGGCGACGTTGACCGAGCGATAATGGACGCGCCCGCGATAGGCGGAACGCAGCTCGTTGTTGACCTGTTCGAGGGCAACATACATTTTGACGTCGCCACGCTCATAGAGTATGTCGAGATAGGCTTCCGCAAGGAGTACGAATATGAGTGGCTCGTCGAGGCGTTCGGCTTTGACCGCCTCAATCAGGCGTTCAACGATATCATTCATCAGTATCTGCTCGATATAGTTATTAACTTCGGCAGCGTCTGGGACTTCGTGCCCCTTGATAAGTACGAGGAGTTCAAGGCGAAATATCTTGACCCGGTCGAGAACGCCGAGCTGATAGCAAAGAGCGACGAGATGCACTACAACGCCATGGCTCATATGAGCGAGGGACTCAAGCGCGCTCAGTCTGCCGGAACAAGAATAGCGATAGTCGCAAACACCGGGCACGATATCGGCACGAGCACGGGCGTGAACTCCGACTATGTTATCGACGTTCACTCGTCCTCCGGCGCATACTGCGCCCCGTTCGGCGAAAGGTTTCCGGCGGACTACCAAAAGCAGAACACGGTCTGCGGCGATCCGACGCATTGGCATATCTCGCCCGAGCGCGATATCGACGCGAGCTGCGCATATCTGCCCGAGAACACATGGTTCGTCAACGGTCAGTTCCACGGGATGTGCCCTTGGGACAGATACACGAGGAATTTCTATCTGGCCTTCTTCTTTACGGACAGAATAACGGATGTATATTCCGACAAGGAGTTCCCGCAGTTTGACCTCGGTCAGAACCCCGCGAACGGACTGTATGTCAAGTTCGACAGGTCCCCGTCGGGCTTCCATACGGCTAAGGACACCGCGCTGACTGTCGAGAGCCTCTCGGAGCAGTACGACACCGAGATAATAAGTGTCAAGGCGGACGGCATTGACGTTGACCTGTCTTCCTGCAGCTGCACCGTGCTCAAGGTAGGCGAGAGCTGCAAGATAAAATTCAAAGAGCACGCTCTCCCGAAGAGCACAGAGCCGTTTACCGTCACGGTCGTCTATTCGCTCAAAAACGGAAAGATACCGTTTGTCAAGAGCCGTACCTTCACCTTCACGGCGATGAGTGACGGCGAATATGATAATTTCGTTTTCCTCTCCGGCAGGAAGCCGATACCCGGCAGCGCGGCAAACGGCGGAAAAGCTCCGCTGACTCCGCCCACGGGAGCGCCTATGGCGTTCTCCGCAATAACTCTCCTTGCGGGCGCGGCAATGCTGCCGATAGCCGGGAAGAGGAGAAAGAAATAAGAAACAGGAAATAAAATTAAGCCCCCGAATTATTCGAGGGGCTTAATTCATTTTATCAGCAGTCTTTTTACTTTTAGCTCGTCCTGATCGACCTCGCCCATGCCGAGAAACTCGTTTCCCGGCGCAAAGACGCGCACCGACTCGTTTTCCGAAGGGTCATTCAGATGCAGCCGTTCAAGGCTCAGCGCCCCGCCGTTTCCGAATCGCCGAGCCTGCGGCGCGGTGACGAAAACGCTGCGATAGGAGTTGAGAGCCTGTTCAACGGGAATGATTTTTTCTTCGATTTTACCCTCCTGCGCAAGTTGAGCCAACTCGTCGAGGGTCATGCAGCCGCCTATCGGAAAGCCGTTCGCCTTTGTGCGGCGCAGTGCGGTCATGACAGCGCCGCAGCCGAGCTTTTCGCCGATATCGGCAACAAGCGAGCGGATATATGTGCCCGCAGAGCACTCGACGGATATTGTGTATTCGCCAATTTTTTCGTCGCAGCCGATGAGCTCGAGCGAGGAAATCGTAACCCGTCGGCTCTCGCGCTCGACTTCTATTCCCTGCCGCGCGAGCTTATAGAGCCGCACGCCGTTTTGCGAGATGGCGGAATACATCGGCGGCACCTGCTCTATCTCGCCCGAAAAGCCTTCGAGTGCCCTCTCAAGCTCCGCGCGCGAGACATTGACCTCCCGCGTCTCAAGCACCTCGCCTGTTATATCGAGCGTGTCTGTTATCGTGCCGAGCCTGAGCGTTGCGGTATAAGCCTTGTCATGAGAGGGGAGCAGCTCGCAAAAGCGTGTAGCTCCGCCGAGCAATACGGGCAGAACGCCCGTAGCCATGGGGTCGAGCGTCCCGGTGTGCCCGGTTTTCTTAACTCCCGTCATGCGGCGAACACGCGCCGCCGCAACAAACGAGGTCATGCCCTCGGGCTTGTCAATGAGCAGAATTCCCGTCATTTTTCTCTCCGTTTTCAGTAAGTGCCTCGTAGATTCTGTCTCTGCATTTGTCGTCATAGTGGATGAAGAATCCGTCCATACGCTCCGAATAAAGCTTCTCTGGCTCTCCGCCTCTGCCGATAATGCCGCAGAGCTGCTCTATCGCCGAATTTGCGTCATACGAAGCCGGACCGAAGCCCTTTTCGTGAGGCAGATCGAGCTTTCTGTAATCATTGAGACCGGCCTTGAACAGTTCTTCATCGGGGATAAAATACATTATGGTCTTTTTCAGGTAGACAAAGTCAAAACAGAAAGAAGAAAAGTCGGTAATAAACACCTTGTATGTCTTTTCGTCAACCGCTCTGTCGGCTATGCGGATTCTGCCGCCGTTAAGATTATAAAGCGACGCATATTCGGAGAAAATGGGATGAAGCTTGAAGTCAAGATACCAATCGTTCTCCTCAAGATATTTTTCGAGCTCCTTGCTGTGAAGAAACGCATATGTTTCCTTGAAGAAAATGCTCTTTTCGAATTTGTCAAAGGCGGGAGAGAATGAGCCGTCGCTGTTATACTGCACAAGATATTTTCTCCAGGTGGGAGCAAACAAAACTTTTTTCTCCGAAACAACCTTTTCTGCGTCGATAAAATCATATCTCGGCATTCCCGCGGGAATCAGATCCTTTGCCCTGAAGCCGTAATTCTCGGACATATTCGACTGCTCAAACGTCGTTGAAATAACCTCTCTGTCGATAAGAGTAAGCCTGTCGTTTGCATATTTCCACGGTAAGAAAGCATGGAGCACGCCGTGCTGGAGATAAACCACCTCTGCCTTGAAAATATCCGTATAATACTTCCACACGCCGACCGGGAACGGATTGATATTGGTAAACTCGGCAAAAGCGGTGATTACTTTTTCTGCGGCGAGGAAATACTTCCTGTGCTTGAGAGAACCGAATTTTATTATATGTCGCCTCTGCTTCGGTGTAAACAGAGCCTTCCTGTCAATATTATCGTTGACGACATAGTATCTTTCCACTCCGTCGTCCATATCGAAATCATGAATAAATTGATAGTAGCCGTTATCCTTCAGAACATTTCTGCAATCGCAGTACAGCCATATACGTCTGCCGGAAAGAACTGTTTTCATGCAATACTGCCGCCACGCAAAGGTTCTCGGCTTCCTCGGCAAAAGATAGTGCTGGTAAGTCGTCAGCGAAGACTTTTCCTTTGCCGCCGATGACCTGCGGCTTACAAAACCGTTTTCCTCTATTTCGAACTCATGAGAACATCTGAACAGCACTTTTCTGTTCACCGCTGCATTGAACGGTGCGGTAGGGATCATGGATTCAAGCCTTACGGGGACTTCCTTTCCGTCTATCTTTGACGCGAAGAAAATAACCGGATACTTTTTATAATCCCACTCGAATCGCAGACGCCAGAACTTGTTTGTCTTTATCTTTGCGTGATAATAATCCCACGCAGAGGCCTCAAGCTCGGCCTTTACTATTTTTGTGCCCGAATCGTTGACAAGATGGATAAATGCCTCGGGCTTTTCGCACAGCGAAAATATCGGAGAACGCAGGAACGCATCGATATAGGCGAAGCTGTCGTTGACTTTAAACCTGCACAGGGAGAGCGGAAGTGCCCTGTCATAAAACAGCGGTATATCGTTCTTCATAATGGCGACGCCCTTATATCCGGACTTAACCTCAAGGGACTCTCTGTCTTTCAGCTCAAGCATAAAGAACTTATGCGGATTTTCCACCTGAGGATGGTTCAGAATAACCTCGTCATCAACCCTGTTAAGAAGATCACAGAGTCTTTTTTTGACTACGCCGAAGCTTTCGTCGTCATAGTGATAGGGAAGAAGAATGTCGCTTTTGCCCTTCCAGTTGAGATCGTTTACGTAAAGAGCCTGTATATATTGCGGCACGTTTCCGTTATAAGAAGCAAAGAGATTCTCCCAAAAAGCCGTTGTAGGCTCAAAAATATAGTAGGCATAGGAATAAGTTTTTGTTACGCTGCCGGGATTTTTTGTGTACAGGTACTGCGCACCTTCGCAGTAACCTATCTTCATTTTTTTGGAAATAACATCTATATTGTATTTTTCGTCCTCATGGAAAGCGAGATTAGTATCAAAACGTATTTTCTCCACTCCGTCATAGTTCTTGACGCAGATGTTCATGGTAGTCTGAGAAATGAAGATGTTCTCCGGTCTGCTGACATCATAGACACCCTCGTGAGTTAAAAACTGGTATCTGTAATGGAGAGCGCCGATAGGCTTGCCCTCATAGACGGGTACTATCTTATAGGTTATGATGTCAACTTCTTTTTCATGCTTGTCAAAAAAGTCGGCAAGCTTTTTAAGCGCGTTTTCCGTGAGCCTGTCGTCCGAATCGAGGAAAACTATATACTTGCCCTGAGCCATGTCGAGTCCGAGATTTCTGCTGGCGGATACGCCTATATTTTTCTCGTTGACGACAAGCTTGAAGAACGGATATTTCTCGCAGTATTTACGGCAGATTCCTTCGCTGCTGTCATTGGCACCGTCAATTATAAGCAGTACTTCGAGTTCATTTTTGTCAATGGTCTGAGAGACAATTGAATTGAGACAATCCTCAATGTACTCCCTGACATCATGAACCGGAATGATAACCGTAATACGGTATTTCAGCATAACGCACCTTACCTTTCATTAGGACACATTTTTAATAAGTTGATATGTTGTTTATTCTACAACAAACGCCGCTAAAAATCAAGATGTGTCCTATTTTCAACCGTTTGCGTCAAGCCATGAGTTCGCGGTCTGCGCCACTCCATTGAGCGCACGCTCGCCGAACGGGTCGTCTATTCCCGCGGCGGCGCACAGCTCCTTGAAGCTCTTCGTCCCGCCGAGGGACACGAAGTGCAGATATCTCCGCCAAGCGTCCTTGTAGTCGCTGCGGCTCATCGACCAGAACTCGAGCGCCGCAGTCTGCGCGAGGCAGTAGTCGATATAATAGAACGGATAGAGGTAGATGTGCAGCTGCCTCTGCCAACCGCGTCCGTCAGAGTAAAATTCAACGTCGCCGAAGTCCATATAGGGGCGGTATTTGCTCTCGAGCTCGAGCCACTTGCCGTTTCTCTCGGCGGGGGTCAGCTCCGGCGAGTCGTAGACTATGTGCTGAAACTCATCGACCATCGTGCCGTAGGGCAGGAAAACCAGCGCGCTCTCGAGATGCATAAAGCGCGAGCGCACGGCGTCGGAGCCGTAGAACAGCTCATGCCACGGCCACGCGAAGAATTCCATGGACATCGAGTGGACCTCGCACGATTCCATAGTCGGGCTCAGCTGATCGCAAAGCTCCATTTTATCTCTGACGCTGTAATAGGCGAAAGCGTGCCCCGCCTCGTGGGTGAGCACATCGACGTCGCCCGAGGTGCCGTTGAAATTCGAGAAGATGAACGGCGACTTGTATTCGAGAATTTCCGTGCAGTAGCCGCCAGCGGCCTTGCCCTTTGCGCTCAAAACGTCCATGAGGGCGTTGTCATACATAAAGTTTATGAACTCTCCCGTCTCGGGACTCATGCGCTCATACATGGTCTTGCCCGCCTCAAGTATATCCTGCGGCGAACCGTCGGGCTTCGGGTTGCCCTCTTTGAACGCGAACAGGTCGTCGTATATCTTCATGTCGTCTATTCCCGTGCGCTTTTTCTGCATCTCCTTCAGGCGGCATACGACGGGCACTATGTCGCGCACTATGCGCGAGCGAAAGGCCGCAACATCCCCGGCGTTATAGCAGTTGCGCGTCTGGCGGCAGTAGGCAAGCTCGGTGAAGGTGCCGAAGCCGAGCTTTTTCGCTATGCGGGTGCGGCACTTTACGAGGCTGTCGAATATCCTGTCAAGCTCGTCGGCGTGAGCCATATAGAAACCGCTCTCGGCCTTGTATGCCGCATGGCGGATAATGCGCTCGGAGTTCTCCTTATATGCGCCGAGCTGGGCGAGACTCAAGGTCTTGCCGCCGAACTCTATCTGCGCCGAAGCGATGAGCTTCTGATATTCGCTCGAAAGTCGGTTTTCCTCCTGGAGGTCGGGGATTATCTCGGGCGAGAAGCATTTGCGTGAGAGCTCCGCGTTGACAAATATCAGCTTGCCGTATTTCTCCTCGAGCTGAGGGCGGAGCGGGCTCGAGAGCATCGCCTCGGTGAATTTCTGCTCGCTTTGCTCTATCAGCGGGGCATTCTCGTCGTTGAAGTCGTTTTCTTTCTCATAGAATTCGTCAAGGGTGTTGACGGTGTGGCGGATGTAGGCTATCGTGCTCATCGTGTGGACGTGGGTGATTATTTTTTCGCGCTCCTCGAACGCAGCCTCCGCCTCTCCGAGAGTTTTCGCCCCGGCGAGGTGCTCCGCCGCCGCGTCAAGTGCAGCGGTTGCCGCCTTGACGTCGATTCTCTCATACGGCATATCGCAGAATTTCATATCGGTTCCTCCGTTAAGGTTATTTTTGTCGGGTCTGTTCGCCTGTTTATAGGCTTCCCTGTACTATATTGGATTATATAATCAGCGGCGCTTTGTGTCAATCCCGCTGACGGTTTACGGCGCGGGTCGGCGGCAAAATTATCCCGCCGGGGCAAAAAGCAAAAAACTTGAAATTTCCCTTGACAAAGCCATATCTCTTTGCTATAATCTCTCTTGCAGTTGCGGATGTAGCTCATCCGGTAGAGCGCCACCTTGCCAAGGTGGAGGTAGCGAGTTCGAGCCTCGTCATCCGCTCCATAAACAGTCTTTGTCTTTGACAGAGGCTGTTTTTTATTTTGCCGAGGCTGCGGCGACATCAAGCGAAGGAATCGATTATTTCCTTCGCACGGCACAAAATCGGCAGCTCCCTGTCTGCGATAAGTCTGCCTATTTTTGTGTCGGCTCTTCGCTCGTACTCTTTAACCGCCTGCGTATAAGACAATTTCAGTGTCGATAAGTGAAAGCTCTTTATCTCGTCTTCCGTCAGGCTTTTGTCGCCGAACGATTTAACCTTGCACAAAAAATAATTATTGATGTTGTGCCTGTGAATCAGATTATAATAATCGCTCACAACTCCGATTTTGCAAATTACTTCCGCTTCCGCACCCAATTCCTCGCGGAGCTCACGCTTTACGGCGCAGAGAAGATCCTCGCCCTCCTCAACGCCGCCGCCCGCCGTTTCGATAAGCGTTGCCCGCCCGAAATCATCGTCGCGCTCCGCTCTTACGAAATAGAGCAGTCCGCTTTCATCATAGACGATTGCCCGGGCAATATTTCTGTCATGGTCGATATAATCAAGGGGCCATTGCGTATCCCGTAAATTGATTTTTATTTCTGCATACATAACATATCTCCTTGTGAGCGGTTGAAAAATTATTTTTACCGACTCGGCGAACCGTGATTCGGAGCACCGGCGCACACTCCGCGCTCCGTTTCCAAGCGGCAATTCCCGTTTTTTCTTGCCCTTTTCGCTTGACAACAGCCCGAGCGGTTATATAATTAGAATGTTCGCCTGCGGGCGTAAAGACACAAAGGGGTAACCGAAAATGGAAAAAGATAAATCGTTTCTCGGCACGCAGCCGGTCGGAAAGCTGCTTTTTAAGCTATCGCTTCCGACGGTCATAGCACAGATAGTCAATATGCTCTATAACATAGTTGACCGCATATATATCGGGCATATGCCCGTCGACGGCGGCCTTGCGCTGACGGGAGTCGGCGTTTGCCTGCCGATAATCATGATAATCTCGGCTTTCGCCGCATTTGTCAGCGCGGGCGGCGCGCCCAGAGCGTCCATATCCATGGGCAAGGGCGACAACGACTCGGCGGAAAAGATTCTCGGCGGCTGCTTTTTCATGCAGATAATAATATCCGCCGTGCTGACTTCCTTGCTGCTCATCTTCAGCCGCGACCTGCTTCTCGCCTTCGGCGCGAGCGAAAATACTATCGAATACGCAGTTGACTACATGAGCATATACGCCTTGGGTACGGTGTTCGTCCAGCTGACCCTCGGCATGAATGCGTTTATTACGGCGCAGGGCTTTGCGAATATCGGCATGGTGACGGTTATGATAGGCGCCGTGTCAAATATAGTGCTTGACCCGATATTTATTTTCGGGCTCAATATGGGCGTCAAGGGCGCGGCGCTCGCAACGGTTATCTCGCAGTGCGTCTCGTGCGTCTGGGTCGTGGCGTTCCTCTTCGGCAAAAAGACTTTTCTGCGTTTAAAGGCTAAGAACTTCTTCGTCTCGCCGAAGCTTATTCTGCCCTGTCTTGCGCTCGGACTTGCGACATTTATAATGCAGTCGAGCGAGAGCGTTATCTCTGTATGCTTCAACTCGTCTCTGCTGAAATACGGCGGCGATATCGCCGTCGGCGCGATGACGATACTGACGAGCGTCATGCAGTTTGCCATGCTGCCCATGCAGGGCATATCTCAGGGCTCGCAGCCGATTATCAGCTACAACTACGGAGCCGGAAACAGCGAGCGGGTCAAAAAGACCTTCAAGCTCCTGCTCGGCGTTTGCCTGACCTATTCGTTCCTGCTCTGGGGTCTTATCGAGCTGTTCCCGCAGGGCTTTGCAAAAATGTTCTGCTCCGATGCGGCGCTCATAGACTTTACCGCTAACGCTCTGCGTATATACTGCGCCGTGCTCTGCCTGTTCGGAATACAGATGTCCTGCCAGATGGCGTTCGTCTCGATCGGCAGTGCGCTGTGCTCGATATCGGTTGCGGTCGTTCGCAAATTCGTCCTGCTCCTGCCGCTGATATATATCATGCCCATGCTCGCCTCCGACAAGACGATGGGCGTTTATATGGCGGAGCCCGTCGCGGACGTTATAGCCATAACCTTTACCTCGATCCTCTTCGCCGTGCAGTTCGGCAAGGCCATGAAGAAGCTCGAGGGACGGAAAAAAGAGGGTGTGTAACATGACGGACGGGATAAAAATACGTGCGGCATCGCCCGAGGACGCGCCCGCGCTGCTGAGAGTCTATGCCCCGTATGTTAAAAATACGGCGATAACATATGAATACGACGTGCCGAGCGTCGATGAATTTAGCAAAAGAATAGAAACGACGCTCAAAAGATTCCCGTATCTCGTGCTCGAAAGGGGCGGCGAGATTATCGGCTACGCCTATGCGGGGCCGCTCCATTCGCGCCCCGCATACGACTGGTCGGTCGAGACTTCCCTCTATCTCTCCGAGAATGTCCGCGGCAGCGGACTCGGCAGGCTCCTCCACGACGCGCTCGAAAACGTGCTGCGCGAGCAGGGCTTTCTCAACATGAACGCCTGCATAGCCTATCCCGAAAAAGAGGACGAATATCTGACGAGAAACAGCGCGGAGTTCCACGCGCATCTCGGCTACCGCATGATAGGCGGATTCACGAAGTGCTCGTATAAATTCCGCCGCTGGTACGGCATGGTCTGGATGGAGAAGCTGATAGGCGAGCACCTTGAAGATCAGCCGCCCGTAACGCCGTTTCCGCAGATAAGAGAGGTTATCTTTGAGAAATACGGAATAGAATAAAAATACGCGCCCCGAGAGGGGCGCTCCGTAATGAAGTGCGCCTCAGTTATATTCGCCTGACGGCGAGTTGTATTGTCCTTCGGACAAGTGGTATTATGCTTCGCATAGTTATATTGCCTGCGGCAGTTTAATCGGCGAATATAATATCACGAAAGCCGGCAGGCTTTCATTTCACTTTTCGAAAGGAAAATATCACTCCGGGCAAAGCCCGGAATATCACTTTTGTCCATAGGCACAGCGAGCTTCGGATTTGTCACCAAAATCCCTTATGGATCTTTTGGGGATAGTATAAAAAGAAGGCGGCACAAATTTTGTGCTGCCTTCTTCCTTATGCAGCCTCTCTTGAGAGATTGCTTTTTCGAGGCGCGTACCGCTTTTTACGGGTTGCGGTTTCCCTTATTCCTAAGCCTTAATTACCCTCAGACTTATAAAGATTACTTATTTAACCTTTATCTGCCAGTATGCGATATAATCTCTCTCGTAGGTGTAGGTGATATGGATAGTGTCACCCTCGACAACGACTGCGGGATAAGAATACTCCGCAAGACCTCTTTCGAAAGTCTTTATCTTGGTGAAGGTCTTACCGTCGTCGGTAGAAACGGAGAGAACAAGAGGAGTACGGATGCCGGGAGCACCGATATTGTTATAAGCCAAGAAAATTCTGCCCTGGTCGTCGGTGTCGAGGTCGATGCCGCTGTTGTTGCTGGGAAGCTTGGTGGCATAAGCTCTGCACCAGGTCTTACCGTTATCGTAAGAATCGCTGCGATAAATCTTTCCGACCTTTGTTCTTGTAAGCATATGAACAGAGCCGTCGGCGGACTGCCACAGGGTGGGCTGAATCATCGGTACCTTGAAGCATATGCAGTACTTCGAGTCAACGTTCTCTGTTCTGGTCCAGGTCTCGCCGTCGTCGTTGGAAATGTCAACGAAGGCTCTCCACTCGCCGTCTATCTCGGTCGAAGCGGGTGCAAGAACAGTGCCGTCCTTAAGTCTGATGGGCTTGTTCTTGACGGGGCCTCTGCCGCCGCTGTTGTCGCCGGGGACAAGCTCCTTGGGAGTGCTCCAGCTTCTGCCGTCGGTCGAGGTTGCATAATAGGTCTGCCAATAATCGGTATCCTTACCGACCTTGAAGTAAAGAATGACGGTGCCGTCCTCCTTCTGGAACAGAACGGGGTTCCAGTGGGCTATTTCGGCAGCTGCGGAAACAACGACGGGCTCGCTCCAGCCGTCCTCTTCGGTACGCACCGAGGTGTAGATATTGACGTCGTTCTTCTTTTCGGACGAGCCGCCGAACCATGCCGCGATAACAGTGCCGTCATCAAGAGGCAGAACGGTGGATGCGTGACAGGAATCGGTTATCTTCTTGTCGAAGATCATTTCTTTCTTCTCGGATATAATGATACTGTCTTTTGAGCTTTTTGCCATACCTATGCTTGCCAAGGTAAACATGAGGCAGACCGCTACGAGAACCGATAAAATTCTCTTGAACATTTTACTTCCTCCTAAATAATTTTCCTATATTATGCCGTGTTTTCACATTCAATCAAGAGGGTGTTGAAAGAACGAAAACCACGCAAAAGCCTAAATAAAGCATCACTTGATTTTTATCTGCCAATAGACGATATAATCTCTTTCATATGTATAAGTGATGTGTACGGTGTCGCCCTTGACGACGACTGCGGGATACGAATACTCGGCCAAACCTCTTTCAAAGGTCTTTATCTTGGTGAAGGTCTTGCCGTCATCGAGAGAAACGGCGAGGGTCAGAGGAGTTCTGATTCCGGGGATTCCTACGGGATTGTAGGCCAGGAATATCCTACCGCTGTCATCGGTGTCAAGATCTATACCGCTGTTGTTGTTCGGCAGGTTGGTTGCATATGCTCTGCACCAGGTCTTGCCGCCGTCAAGGGAGTCGCTCCTGTATATTTTACCGAGCTTTGTTCTGGTGAGCATATGGACGGAGCCGTCCTTGGACTCCCAAAGCGTGGGCTGGATCATGGGAACCTTGAAAAAGCCTAAAAAGCTGGAATCGATAACTGAGGTTTTGCTCCAGGTTTTGCCGTCATCGGTCGATATGTCGACAAAAGCCTTCCATTTGCCGTCTATCTCGGTCGAAGCGGGGGCGAGAACAGTGCCGTTTTTGAGTCTTATGGGCTTGTTCTTGACGGGGCCTCTGCCGCCGCTGTTGTCGCCGGGAACAAGCTCCTTGGGAGTGCTCCAGCTTCTGCCGTCGGTCGAGGTTGCATAATAGGTCTGCCAATAATCGGTATCCTTACCGACCTTGAAGTAAAGAATGACGGTGCCGTCCTCCTTCTGGAACAGAACGGGGTTCCAGTGGGCTATTTCGGCGGCCGCAGAAACAACGACGGGCTTGCTCCAGCCGTCTTTCTCGGTGCGCACCGAGGTGTAGATGTTGACGTCGTTCTCCTTTTCGGACGAGCCGCCGAACCACGCTGCGATAACCGAGCCGTCATCAAGAGGCAGAACGGTGGAGGCGTGGCAGGAATCCGTAATTTTCTCGGTGAATATCCACTCTTTTTCTGCCGAGACGATAATCTTCTTGGGGTCGGTTTCGACCTCGACGGGTGTATTGTCCGTTTTCGGGGGCGTAACGGTCGAACTGCCGCCGGCTGAGGGCTTTGCCGTGCCGGCAGGCTTAATGATTATGTTATTGTTTCTGTCTGCGGGCGCGGGAGAGGCGGTATTGCCTCCGTTTTCCGCAGGGGCGGCCGTCTCGGACGGAGCGGTCGTGTCATCGTTTGCGGGCGCGGCAATGACATCCGAAACGGTGTCTGCCGCAGTGGTGCCTTCTGCTGCGGTGGTGTCGCCGTTTCCGTCGGAGGAGCAGGCCGCGCAGGACAAAATCATCAGAGCCGCAATTGCTAAAGCTAAAAATCTTTTCATTCCACAAATCTCCATAGAATCTCTTTTTTGTTTTCCGGTTATTCAATGCCTTGAGGCTGCGGATATTCATTATCTGCGCCGCGCAAACGGCAGCACAGACCGACAGCCATCCTTGCACCTCTAAACATTATACATCTTTACGACGGAAAATGTCAACTTTTTTTGTTGGTTTTTGACTAAAAAACGGCCGGATTTGTTCAATTTTTTAAAATAAATTATAAATAGCCAATTTACATATTATGCTATACAAATACCTGTGTTTTGCATTAATATGCACACAATATGTATGGGTGCGGCGGACAACTGCCTTTTTGTAAAAACAAAACGCACCTCCCGCATTTTTGTGTCGGGCGGCGCGTTTTGATATGCAAAATCTTTTATTTGTAGTTTCCGATGACCTCTTTGTAGAACTCTATCGCCTCGCCTATGGCGGCAAGGTCGATATTTTCGTCGACGCTGTGGACGCTGTTGAACTGCTGATTGTCTATGTCTATCGGCGCAAAGCGCAGGGTGCACGGGCAGACGTCGCACAGCCAGCGGGCGTCGGTGCCCGCCGCGAGAACGAACGGAGCAACCGCGGCGTGCGGGAACGTCTTGCGCGCGCAGCGGCAGACATACTCGAAAGCCTTGCTCCCCGTGTCCGCGGGACGGTGGAACTCATGCCCGTCGGCGGGTTCGGTTATCTCGAGCGAATATTTCTTTGCGAGCGCCCGTATCTTCTCCATGTCGGCCTCAAGGTCGGCCTCGTCGATATATCTTATCAGCGCGCTCGCCGAGCACTCGTTGTCGCGCGGGGTCTCGCCCTTTTTCGACTCGATGCTGCCGAAAGAGCAGGTCGTGCCGAGCATGGCGGCGGCCTGACCGTTTATCTTGGGCATGAGCTTTACGAGCAACGGCTCAAAGCACCACAGGTTTGCAAAAATAAATCTCAGGGGGAAGCTCATATAGGGCATGAGCGAGGTGAACATCTCGCGCACCTGCGCGGGCATTTTTACAGTAAGCTTGAGCGCCGAAACCTCGGCTATAAACTTCGAGACGCGGGTCACGGGGTTATCCGTGAGGACAAAGCCCTCGGTGTCGCCCTGAACGGCGCGGACATTCATTCTGTGGTAGCCCTTTTCGTGGACGGCTATCATGGCGCACTTGCAGTCTATTCCGTTTATCGGCGCGCCGATAACTCCGCCGCCCTCGTCTATGGCGAGCTCGAATTCTATGCCCTGCTCCTCAAAATATTTAACGGCCTCATGTATACCGTCGCCGAAAACCTCCTCGTTGTGGCCGGAGGCTATGTATAGATTGCAGGTGGGCTCAAAGCCTTCCGAAAGCAGCTCTTCCGCGGCGGTCATCTCCGCAAAGAGCGGAGTCTTTGTGTCCACGGTGCCGCGTCCCCAGAGCTTTCCGCCCTCTATCTCGCCGAATTTCGCGTGGCTCCATTCGCCCGTTGCGGCGACTACATCGTGGTGCGACATGAGCAGGATGTTTCGATTTCTGTCCCGCCCCGGTATTTTGTATACCCAGCAGTCCTCGCTGAAATATTTTATCTCGGCGCGCTCATGCAGCAGCGGAAACAGCTCCCTGACCGCCGCGCGGAGCTTCGAAAACTCAGTGTCGTCATATATTTCGCGGGACGAGACCGTTTGACACTCTATCATTTTCATCAGCCGTTCGCCGTTTTCCGTGTCCTCACGCTCTGTCGTATAGACCGGCTTTTCGCCTATAGGCTCCGCCTTTTTTGCGGCGAGCGCGGTCCTTATCAGCAGTATGCCGACAAAGATAACCAGAGCCGCCAATACCGCAAGAAAAATATAAACTCCCATGTTTGTTCACCCTTTCTCGTGATGTCCTGATTTTATCATATTCCGCCCGCTCTTGCAACTTGACTTTTCGGCATATTAAATGATAGAATAAGAGTAACCCCGGTGCTGCCCGGCAGGTCGGCACGGAAAAAAACAAAAAACGGAGGGATTCGGTGAGCAAAGAGGGAACTACGGGCAGGAAGATTCACTGCGCCGTATGCGGACGCACTTTTGACGCGGCCGCGGACAAATGCCCAAACTGCTCGGCTCCCGCATCGCTGTCGCAGACGGTGGCGGAGCCAAGGGAAGAGAAAAGAGAACCTGTGTTCGTGTGCACGATATGCGGTCATACCTATGACGGGGACGCCGCGCCCGAGCGCTGCGAGAACTGCGGAGTAGGCGGCGAGCTTATCGAGGAGCGCCGTCCCGCACCGACAAGGACATGGATATGCACCGTCTGCGGGCTTAAAATCAAAGGCGAAAATGCGCCCGGAAAATGCCCGAAATGCGAGTCGCCCGCCGAGCTGTTCGCGGCTCAGAAGGACGGGATAGCCCGTATGCGCTGCTCGATATGCGGCTTTGAAACAGAGGGCGACACCGCGCCCGAGCGCTGCGAGAACTGCGGGGTGGACGGAGAGCTGTTCGAGCCCGTGAAAAACTGACGGAGAGACAAAAATGAAGGTACTTGTTATAGACGGTCAGGGCGGCGGAATAGGCAAGCTGCTCGTCGCCGGGATAAAAAGCGAATATCCGGACTTTTTCGTGACCGCCGTAGGCGCCAACAGCATAGCGACCTCCGCCATGCTCAAGGCGGGCGCCGATGCCGCCGCAACGGGCGAAAATGCCGTTTTGGTCGGCTGCCGCAGGGCGGATGTCATAGCGGGTCCCGTCGGAATAGTCGTAGCCGATTCGCTGCTCGGCGAGATAACGCCCGAGATGGCGCGGGCGATAGGGCAGAGCGACGCCAAGCGCGTGCTCATACCCGTCAACCACTGCGACAATATCGTTGTCGGGGTCGGGGATATCCCTATGGCGAGGCTCGTTCAGGCCGCAGTGAAAGAAATAGGAAAACTGTCTTGATTTTCTCTTGAAATATGATATAATAAACGCGATCTCATGAAGGGGTCGGGCTTTCAGAAGAGAGCGATTTTTTTCAAATACCGTAAAAACATTGCCGCGAGGGTAACTGCGCTTCCAGGAGGGAGTGCCGTGCCCCCGCTTTTTGTTTTTTGAAAGGACGATCCTCATGACAAACAAAAATTCAGACAGAATCAAAAAGATGGTCATAACCGCGCTTTGCGTCGCGCTGTGCATCGTGCTGCCCATGGCGTTCCATGCGGTCAAAAATGCCGGGACTATATTCCTGCCCATGCATATCCCCGTGCTTCTCTGCGGGCTTATCTGCGGCTGGCAGTACGGGCTTGTCTGCGGCCTGCTCGGCCCCGCGCTCTCGACGCTTCTGACCCAGATGCCGCCCATGGCCATACTTCCCGCGATGACCGCAGAGCTCGCCGTATACGGCGCGGTGACGGGTCTTATGATGTATGCGTTCAAATACAAGACCGCTTACCTCTCTTTGTATGCGAGCCTTGTAACCGCGCTCATAGCGGGGCGCGTAGTCTCGGGCATACTCAAGGCGCTCATTTTCTCCGCCGGAAGCTACTCGTTCTCCGTGTGGATAACCGCATCATTTGTCACCTGCCTGCCGGGACTTGCCATTCAGCTTGCGATAATCCCGAGCCTCGTCAAGGTGCTCGACAAGGCGAAGCTCTTGCCGCGCAGACAGGCGAAAAAACAGTCTTGACTTTGAATTTTCTTCGGGGTATAATAATCCCATATTCTAAAGGCTGTGACGAAGAACACGATTCTTTCGGGACGATCAGAGAGGGAGGCGTTTGCTGCGAGCTTCCTTCGTCCGCAGGAGTCATTCCGCTTTTGAGCCGCAGGGCGAGGAGCCTTGCCGCGTGCCCGCGTTAAGGGCCGAGAGTTAAACACAAGGTGGTACCGTGCTTATTGCACCCTTGGGACGGCCGCAGCCGTCCTGAGGGTGTTTTTTATAAATCAGGGCAGAAATGACAGGAGGATATAAAATGCTTGATCTCAGATTTGTAAGAGAAAACCCCGAAATAGTCAAGGAAAATATCAGAAAGAAGTTCCAGGAGCAGAAGCTCCCGCTCGTAGACGAGGTTATAGAGCTCGATAAGCTCAGCCGCGCCGCAAAGGGCGAGGCTGACGAGCTGCGCGGCAGCCGCAACCGCCTTTCAAAGCAGATAGGCGCGCTCATGGCGCAGGGCAAGCGCGACGAGGCAGAGAAAGTGAAGGCTCAGGTCGGCGCGAACGCCGCAAGGCTTGCCGAGCTTGAGAAGCTCGAGGAGGAGCTGGGCGAAAAGATAAAGACGATAATGATGGTCATTCCGAATATCATCGACGAGAGCGTACCGATAGGCCGCGACGACAGCGAGAATGTCGAGATAGAGCGCTTCGGCGAGCCCGTAGTTCCCGATTTTGAGGTTCCGTATCATACGGACATAATGGAGAGAATGAACGGCATAGACCTCGACTCCGCAAGAAAAGTCGCGGGCAATGGCTTTTACTATCTCATGGGCGATATCGCCCGCCTGCATTCCGCGGTTATCTCCTACGCGCGCGACTTCATGATAGACCGCGGCTTCACCTACTGCGTGCCGCCGTTCATGATAAGAAGCGACGTGGTCACCGGCGTTATGAGCTTTGCCGAGATGGACGCTATGATGTATAAAATAGAGGGCGAGGACCTCTATCTCATCGGCACGAGCGAGCACTCGATGATAGGCAAATTTATCGACACGATAATTCAGCCCGAGACCCTGCCGCTGACCCTCACGAGCTATTCCCCCTGCTTCCGCAAGGAGAAAGGCGCTCACGGCATCGAGGAGCGCGGCGTATATCGCATCCACCAGTTCGAGAAGCAGGAGATGATAGTCGTCTGTGAGCCGGAGGACAGCAAGATGTGGTTCGACAAGCTCTGGCAGAACACGGTCGATTTCTTCCGCACTCTCGATATCCCCGTGCGCACCCTCGAGTGCTGCTCGGGAGATCTTGCGGATCTCAAGGTGAAGTCCATAGACGTCGAGGCGTGGTCGCCCAGACAGAAGAAATACTTCGAGGTCGGCTCCTGTTCGAACCTCGGCGACGCGCAGGCGCGCAGGCTTAAAATCCGCATAAACGGCAAGGACGGCAAGCACTTCGCCCACACGCTCAACAACACCGTCGTCGCCCCGCCGAGAATGCTCATAGCGTTCCTTGAGAATAACCTCAATGCCGACGGCAGCGTGAACATCCCCGAAGCCCTCAGACCTTATATGGGCGGCAAGGAGAAGATAGGCGGCTGAGACAAAGCCCGATAAAATTATGAAAGCCATAACTTGCAGTCATTGCTGCGGGTTATGGCTTTTTGCCGTTATTTTAAAGCTGTTTACACAGATTTTACTTTCGCTTTACCGAAACTCGGTTGATTTACCGTCTCTCTGCGGGGTAAACTTATTGGCAGAAGGGGGAAAGCCGGGCACAAAACTCAAAAACGCACGCGCCCGGTCGATAAGAAGATGAAAGAAACCACTGCCGCCAAAAAGGACGGAAGCTTTTTCGAAAAGCACGCGGAGATATGGAAATTTATAAAGTTCACTTTTGCGGGCGCGTCCTCGTCGCTGATAGAGCTCGGCGTGTTCGCCCTGCTCCAATATGTTGTGTTCAAGTCGCTGAACGATGTTCCCGTGACGGACAGCACCGTTTTGGCGTTTCTCGGAATCGAATATAAGGGCTATATGTATTCTTACTTCATCTCGACAGTCGTCGGCTACGCGATAGCCTATGTCATGAACAGGAAGATAACCTTCAAGGCCGACGCAAACCCGCTGCTCTCGACGGTTTTGTATGCGATTATGGTCGTGTGCACCATCATTTTCAACACATGGTTCGGCGCATTCCTCGGCACGCTCATAAAAAACAGCGGACACAGCAACGCACTTGTCGAGCTGCTGACCAAGGTGGTCGTCATGGCCGTGCCCACCCTTTGGACATACCCGCTCAACAGGTTCGTTATCCACAGAAAGAAAAAGCCCGAAGCTGAGCAGGAGGCGTAAATATGCGCTTTAACTCCGACGGAAAGTTCAAAATAATGCAGATAACCGATATTCAGGAGATTCCGAAGGTGTCGCCCGACACGTTAAAGCTTATTAACGCGGCGCTGGAGAGCGAAAAGCCCGACCTCGCAGTGCTCACGGGCGACCAGATAAAGGGCTACGGAGTCTCGTATAAGGGCAGGGGTAACGAGCTCACGGAAAACGTCGCCGAGACGGTGAGAACGCTGCTGAAGCCCGTGACCGACAGGCATATCCCGTTCGCCGTCACCTTCGGCAACCACGACAGGCAGGTTGGGATAAGCAACGAAGAGCAGTTTGAAAAGATATACAAGGCTCTGCCCGGCTGCATCGGCGAGCAGGCTGAGGGCATAGGCGGAGGAGGAACATATAATATACCTATCCTCTCGTCGGACGGCAAACGCACCGCGTTCAATATATATCTGTTCGACAGCGGAACGGACGCAAAAGGCGGCGGATATGAGCCTTTCAGCCTGGAGATAATAGCTTGGTACAGAAAGAAGCGCGACGAATTGAAAGCCGAAAACGGCGATTATGTTCCGTCGATAGTGTTCCAGCACATCCCGATGTTCGAGCACTACAATGTGCTCAGGAGAGTCGGAAAGCACGAAAAGGGCGCGATACCCGCGTTCAGAGTACACAAGGGCGAATACTATAAAACAGACGAGAGCAAATGCGTCGAGGGCTCTGTTCTGCTCGAACCGCCGTCGATACCGGATATCAACACCGGCGAGTTCGAGGCGCTCAAAGAAAAAGGCGACGTGCTCGGAGTCTATGTCGGCCACGACCACAAAAATTCCTATGTCGGAAAGACGGATGATATCGACGTCGGCTTCACGCCTTCGGCGGGCTTCAATGTCTACGGCAACGGAAAACAGCGCGGCGTGCGATGCTTTGTCCTCGACGAAAAAAATCCGCGCAATTACAAAACCTATACAAGAACATATAAACAGCTCTGCGACGGCAAACTTAACACGCCGCTTAAAGACGCCGTCTGGCGCGTGGTCCCGACGACTATGGACATGGCAAAGCCGATGATAGCGAAGGCTCTCGCGGCGATTGCGGCGGCGGCTGCGCTTGCGGTCGTTGCCGTCAAAATTTTTTAAACAGACAACTTCCCGTTTTCATCATGACTCTTTGCAAAGCCCCGGAACAGCATTGTCCCAGGGCTTTGCGCATAAAAAAACTGCCGCGAAATACGGCAGCTTTAAATATTATCTTTTTGTGCCCGCAACTACAAATTTTTCGTCGTCCGAAACGGCGGTGTCAACCTCGAAATACGGCGCAAATACCGCGCTCAGCTCCTCGGCTGTCAGCATCTCGCGCGAGACGCTGCTCGCTCTGCCGCTGTGATGTCTGTTCAGCGCCTCAATGCTCATGCCGTGCGCCACGGTCAGCCGCCCGTCGGGCTTAAGCCACCGGGACAGGCGCCTAACGAGCCTCTCCGGGCTCTCGAAATGCGGAAACGCGTTATAGACCACGCAGCAGTCGCACAGGCGCTCGACGGCTATTTCCTCAACGTCGCCGCAGATGACCTCGACCCGCGGATCGTGCATTTTTGATGCGGCTATGCGCGCCATTTCCGACGAGATATCAACGCCGATAACACGTTCCGCGCCGCGTGCGAGGTAATACGGAAACATAACTCCCGTGCCGCAGGCGACGTCCAGAACGACGGAGTTTTCTTTCACTCCGGCGGCGTCAAGTATGAAATTTATCTTCTCGTCACTCTTTATCATTTCGGCATCCCACTCGGGCGCCATGCGGTCAAAAAACGCCGCTACTTCTTTTTTATTCATGTGCCGTCCCCCGTGTTTTTTTTGCAGAGATATGATACCACACGGCCGCCCGATTATCAATACGAGCCCGAACAAATTTCACTCCTGCGGCGTGCATCTTGCAACTGCGTTGCAGCCCCGATTTATCTCACACGTCTGTAATAAAACATCCACAAAAACAAAGAAAACCCCGCAAGCCCTTGATACACAAAGGATTGCGGGTTGGAGCTACTGGCCGGACTCGAACCGGCGACCTGCTGATTACGAATCAGCTGCTCTACCAACTGAGCCACAGTAGCA
>OFMD01000195.1_pt1 | contig 54719 bp, 52 predicted proteins | sample 1541211 | NCBI WGS metagenome assembly OFMD01 (sample SAMN04209231, study PRJEB22552) | human gut metagenome | biome: gut; material: feces | host: Homo sapiens | place: USA: Oklahoma | reverse complement strand
GATATCAGGCCGCTGTCGGTCAGCCGGTCATCCAGCCCCGCCGTCCAAACAGCCGTTTGGATAAGGTGCGCCATATGTTCAGTAAGATTCCTTGATACGCCACAGCAAGGATGGTTATTGCATTTCCCTGCCTTTCGTGGTAAAATGTAGTTGTAAACCACCAGAGAAAACAACAACCCTGCTACCCCCCGTTATCACCACCGATAACAATTTGATAACAGCCCATCGTATAGGCTGGATAATATGGACACATCAAATAATCAAAAAAATGAGGTATCAAATTTATGAAGCAAAATCCGTTAAACACGATGCCCAACAACGAGTGGGAATGACGGAGCATGTTTGGGGGCCTTCCCGGAAACTGCAGGAGGCCAGCAATGAGATTGCTGTTTCAGCTGGATACCAGGGATTATGATCCAAACGGGAAAGCCTTTGTGCGGCCCTCTGTGCGTGGGATCATCATTCGCGCCGGGAAGGTCGGCATGGTACACAGCCAGAAGTATGACTATTATAAATTCCCCGGTGGAGGCGTCGAAGCAGGAGAAAGCAGGCATCAGGCGCTCATTCGTGAAGTCTTGGAGGAGTCGGGAATGTGCGTCATTCCCGATACCATAGCAGAATACGGACTGGTTCATCGCATCCAAAAGGGTGAAAAAGAGGCCGTTTTCATTCAGGATAACTATTATTACCTTTGTGAAGTGGATCCTGGCATTCTGCCGCAGCGGTTGGATGATTACGAGGCGGAAGAGCGCTTTACGCTTGAATTTGTGGCCCCCATATTGGCAATCACAACGAATCGTAATAAAGACCATGGTCCGAAAGATCCAATCATGCTGGAACGTGAGGCCTTGGTGCTGGAATTGCTGATCCAAGAAGGTTATCTCTCAGCAGACACGTAAACGCTCTACTTGGGGGAAGCGTCACCATCCGAAGCGGCATGGGCACAAGACCCGCTATATTCCTACATGGGACTATTTCATCCCCGATGAAACGCCAACCTGAATGAGCAGGCCAGCGCAACTGGAAACCATCACCACCCAACTAAAATCCGCCAAGGGCGTCGCTGAGAAATTCAAAGCCCACGGCCAACCAGCCCGGGTGCGCCAGATGAACCATCTCCACACAAGCGGAAAGGAAATCGTGCTCCATGAGCTTCTTCACCAAATAGCACCAGCAGTGGCCCCTGATTTCCATGCAGGGGCCATTTTTTCACTATTTTCCACCCTTTTGCAAACAATATTGGTTTACAAACCCGGTAAAATGTACTATAATAACTGAGCCAGGAGGAGACCGTACTCTTGCGCGACATGGAGCATTCGAGTGGACTTGCAACGCGAAGCAACTCGCTTTGCTACATGTCGGAACATGTATCTTAGCGATACTTTCCCAGCGCTATTATCCCGCCGGCTCTTATGCACATTCCGACTGGCACTTTGTGCGAAGCTGAATGGATATTTGCACTCTCGCAATTGTGATATGGATGACTCTCTTCAGCGGTTTGTGGATCAGCTACAATGACGCAAAGCCTTATGGTTTTCTTGTCACGGCAGAAGATAAGTCAAAACCCGAAAACCACTGTGGTTCAAGGGTTTTCAGGCATAGGAACCTCGATTTTACCACATTTTTTACCACAAACGATCCCGGAAAGCCCTGATATGACTGGATTTTCTGAGTTTGGAGGAAGTAAAAAATGCAGATTTACAAGAACCGTTATATCCCTGTGGGAGACTATTTCATCCCCGATTGGACGCTGCCGGAGGAGCCTCGTCCCATTGGGACCTGGGGCCGGATGCGGCGGGATTACCTGAAGGAATACCACCCGGTTTTATATTCCAATATGGTTCTGCGCGGGACCCTCTGGACGCACCTGACCGACCTGAACGAGCAGGCCCAGCAGCGCCTGGAAACCATCATCGACCAGATGAAAACCGCCGAGGGCGTCACCGAGGAGCTGAAGGCCAGCGACCCGCTGGCCTGGGCGCAGCAGATGAACAATATCCACGCCAGAGCGAAGGAAATCGTGCTCCATGAGCTGATCTTCACCGAATAGCACCAGCAGGGGCCCTGACTTCTGAACAGGGCCCCTTTTTCGCTATTATCTGTCGTAGTTCAGAGAATCGCGGTTTACAATTTCAGTAAAATATACTATAATGGTTAAGTTTAAAAGGCGTAGTGTGCCTTTGCGCGACATTGAACATTTGAGAGGACTTTTATCGTGAAGCAACTCGTTTTACTATATTGGGGCTGCGTGTTCCTGATGTACCTGTCCCAGACATACTACCCCGTTGAAACTCAGCTTGACGGTCCTCAGACCGGCAAGCGTCATTTCATGCTCCGCCGGGCAGATATTTTCATGATTGTCGTCATTGCGTGGATGACGTGCTTCTCCTTCTTGAGGACAAGCTATAACGATACTGGAAACTATATTTTGGGATTTACAAATGTAGAGAGTGTTGCGGAAGGCATTGCAAACGGCACATTTACAGATTGGACGGGTAACCCTTGGTCGATGCTGTACCGAAGCTTCATGCATGGCATCACTGACAACTACCATATCTATTTCTTTTTCCCTGCTTTTTTGAGCAGCTTTGCAGTAGTGAAACTGTGCAAGAAGTATTCCATCAATCCTGCGTTTAGCTTGTTGATTTTCTTTTCTGTAGGAACCTACATTACATACGTTGCGGCAATGAAACAGTGCGCTGCCATGTTTTTCCTGCTTATGGCGCTTCCATATGCCATTGATAAGAAATATGTGAAGTTCTACTTGCTGGTGTTTGTTGCAATTATGTTCCATACCCACGCGTTTATGTTCGCCATTGTTCCTCTTTTATTCAAAAAACCATGGGGAAAGGTAACTTGGATCGGGCTTGGCATCACTCTGTTTGCCATGGCGACCTACGATTCAACGCTTGGGGCTTTTATGGAATACGCCCAATCGCTGGGCGCAATGGTTGCGGAGGTTGAGGTTTTTGACGAGCATCAGATCAACATACTCCGGGTGTTGGTGTATTGGGTCCCTGCAATTTTGGCGCTCATATTCCGTAGGCGCTTGTTTAGCGACTCAACCAGAATTGAAAATTTATTTGTCAATATGAGCATAGTCAGCGCATTCATTCTGACTATCGGGCTGGTACAGGGCGCAAATCTTTATGCAAGAATGGCCGCATACTTTGAAATCGCAACCGCAATTGCGTTGCCTTGGATGATCAAGAAGCTGTTTACCAAGCAGTCTGCACAGCTGGTGACTATAGCAGCAGGAGTGCTTTATTTTGGCTACTTCTATTACGAGTTTGCCATATCTAAGGATTTCGGTAATGATTACTCTGCTATCAGCTTGTGGCAATTCATTACAAGCCTATTTGGAGGTTAAGCATGGTGAAAGATTCAATTCAGCAAATAATTGAATCCTGTGGTTTCTGCCGTGCGGAGGAAGTCCAAAAGCTACAGGTCATGAAAGCTGGCATGACTAACCGGTCATACTCCTTCTATGTTCAGAACAAGCGGTACATTATCCGCATCCCCGGTGAGGGTACTGAGCAGCTTATCAACCGCACCCAGGAACATGATGTTTATCGTGTAGTCTCTCCATTGGGCATTAGTGAGCATGTCCACTATTTTGACCCGGCATCCGGCATCAAGATTGCGTCCTATCTGGAAAACGCACACGCCTGTGACAGTAACAGTCGAGACAATGTGCAGAACTGTATGGTGGCACTGCGTAGTTTTCATGAGCAGCGGCTGCAAGTTGATCATATCTTTGACCTGTGGGAACGCCTTGATTTCTACGAGAGCCTCTGGCATGGTGCTCCGTCCTGCTATGCGGATTATAGGGAAATCAAACAAGCTGTTCTGTTACTGCAGCACTATATCGACGCACAGCCAAAAGAGCGTGTTCTCTGCCACATTGATGCCGTCCCAGATAACTTCATGTTTATGGCCGGTAAGGGCGGCAAAGAAGAAATCAAGCTTATCGACTGGGAATATGCCGGAATGCAAGACCCCCATCTGGATATTGCCATGTTTGCCGTTTACGCCATGTACGACAGGCAACAGGTGGACAATCTGATCGACCTGTATTTTTCGGAAGGCTGTAGCAATCCAACCCGTCTGAAGATTTATTGCTACATCGCGGTCAGCGGTCTGCTTTGGAGCAACTGGTGTGAGTTCAAGCGCCATTGCGGTGTGGAATTCGGCGTATACGCCCAGCGGCAGCATCACTATGCGAAAGAGTATACAGCAATTTTCCTTGAGGAATATAGGAAGGAATTCGGCAGGGATTATGTCTGAGCGAATGATAGAACGGGCAATTATCATGGCTGCCGGTATTGGCCAGCGGCTTCGGCCGGTCACATTGACAACTCCAAAGCCCTTGGTAAAAGTGAATGGTGTCCGCATGATTGACACGTTGATCACAGCGCTCCATACCAATCACATCCATGAGATTTATGTCGTTGTCGGTTACTGCAAAGGTCAGTTTTACGAGTGGGCCAAGCAATATGACGGTGTTCAGTTGATTGAGAACCCCTGGTATGACAGCTGCAACAACATTGCCTCGCTTTATGTGGCGCGGGAGCACTTGGAAAATGCCATGATCATGGATGGCGACCAAATCATCCGGACTCCGGCCATCCTGCACCGGGAATTTACCCATTCCGGGTACAGCTGCGTCTGGACAGACGAACCTACCAATGAATGGCTTCTGACAGTCAATGATGGACTTGTCACGGATTGCAGCCGCACTGGCGGTGCGGGCGGATGGCAGCTTTTCAGCGTGTCCCGGTGGACGAAAGAAGATGGGCGACGGCTGAAAATACACCTGGAACAGGAGTTTATAGAGCGGAAGAACCAGAACATCTATTGGGATGATGTGGCGCTGTTTTGCCATCCTAAGGATTACCGTCTGGGCGTCTACCCCATTCACTCCGGAGATGTCATTGAAATTGACAGCTTTGCAGAGCTATGCGAGGTTGATCCTACATATAAAAGTGGAGAATATAGCGCATGAAAAAGGAGAAAATCAAAGACCAATTAGACTGGATATCCATGATTGTGCCGCTGACTGTGGTACTGATAGTTTGTGTGCTGTTCATGGTGTTCCCGGAGCAATCAAAGCTTGTTCTGGGCGTCGTCCGGGGCTTCCTGGGGGATGATTTTGGCCTGTATTACGCACTGCTTGGCGTTGGAATTTTGGGCTGCACTTTATATATGGCCTTTTCTAAATTTGGCTCCATCAAGTTGGGCAATATTGACAAGCCACAGTACCCTTCCTTCCAGTGGGGCGTGATGATCTTCACCTCTACTATGGCGGCGGACATCCTGTTCTACTCTCTTTGCGAATGGGCGCTCTACGCCAATGAGCCGCAGATTGAGATGATGGGCGGGATGCAGAAGTGGGCCTCTACCTATCCACTGTTCCACTGGGGACCCATCGCCTGGAGCTTCTACATCGTTTTAGCTGTGGCCTTTGGATTTATGATTCACGTTCGGGGGCGGGACAAGCAAAAATTCTCCGAAGCCTGCCGTCCCTTACTGGGCAGTCGTGTGGATGGCGCTCTTGGCCGGATAATTGATTTAACAGCTATTTTCGCACTGATTGCCGGCACGGCGACAACTTTTTCTCTGGCTACTCCCTTGCTTTCTCGGGCAATCAGTAAGGTCTTTGGAATTCAGGACAGCATTGGTTTGACTATTGTGATCCTGCTTCTCATTGCGGCTGTGTATACCTTTACGGTCTGGTTCGGCATGAAAGGCATTGCCCGGCTGGCTACCATTTGCAGCTATTGCTTCTTTGCTTTGCTTGCTTATGTTCTCTTTGGCGGCGGTGAAACCCGGTATATTCTGGAGACCGGATTCTCTGCCATCGGCAACCTGGTTCAAAACTTTATTGGCCTGTCCACCTGGATGGATCCGTTGCGGGAGACCGGTTTTCCCCAAAACTGGACAATTTACTACTGGGCCTATTGGATGGTTTGGTGCGTGGCCACGCCGTTCTTCATTGGTGTTATCAGCAAGGGCCGGACGATTCGCAACACAGTTCTGGGCGGCTATGGCTGGGGCCTGGCGGGAACCTTCACCTCCTTTATTATTCTCGGTAACTATGGCCTTGCCCAGCAGATGAAACACAGCTTAGACGTTACCGGCTTCATTGCAGAGGGCGGCAGCTATTCCGAAGCGATTATGAAGATCTTTGATACCCTGCCTCTGACCAACATTGGCCTGATCTTGCTGGCCGTTACCATGATCGCGTTTTATTCCACTACGTTTGACGCGCTGACCATGGTTATTTCCAGCTACTCCTATAAGCGGCTGAAGCCGGATCAGGAGCCGGACAAGCGCATCCGCACCTTTTGGGCAGTTGTGTTCATTTTGTTCCCCATCGCCTTAATTTTCTCGGAAAACTCCATGAATAGCCTTCAGTCCGTGTCGATCATCGCTGCGTTCCCCATCGGAATTATCATTGTGACCATCGTGGCCAGCTTCTTCAAGGATGCCTCTAAGTATCTGAAAGAGGGGAAGAAACAGTAATTATGGATAAGGTACAAAGCCAAATTCAGCAGGTTTGGGCAACAGAGCAGGAAATCCTGGATGTAATCCATAAAGTCTGCACGGAGAACGGCCTGCGCTATTCCCTGGCCTATGGCACTTTGATAGGAGCGGTGCGGCATAAGGGTTTTATCCCTTGGGATGATGACATTGATCTGATGATGCCCCGGGAGGATTATGAGAAGCTGCTTGCTATCTGGGATCAGACTGCGCCGAAAGGATATATCCTCCAAAATGTTCGGACTGACCCGGATTTTACCCAGAGTTTTACGAAAATCCGAAAGGATCATACAACGTTCCTTCAATTTGAGTTTGAACGGGAAAAGCACTATCACAAGGGTGTTTTTGTTGACATATTTCCTGGTGACAGGGTAGCCCCTAGTAAGCTGGGACGGAAGATTCAGTATATTGCCTGTGCGGTGAACTTACTATATAACCGAGGCCATGCAAGCGGTTCCGGGGGAATCGTAGGAAAAGTTGAGAAAATATTGCTGAAAGCACCAACGGAGAAATATTCCAGGCGTCGGGAAGCCTCAGAAAAGTGGATTCGTCGATGGAACGGTAATGATTCTGCTCTGTACGTCTTCCCCAGCACGATTGAGTGCAGTCGTCGCTATTATCCTGCTAACCTGTTTGAAAAAATGCAAACCCTTAAATTAAACGGTAAGGACTATCAGTGTGTTTCTGACCCTGATGCCATTTTACGTGTAGATTACGGCGATTATATGCAGCTTCCTCCTGAAGAGGAGCGAGTCTGGAAGCATCATCCAATTATCATCGATTTTGAGCATAATTATGAGGAGTTGAATCTTCAAAAATGAGTTGCAAAATCTCGGTTCTAATGGGTATATACAACTGTGCCAGTACATTGGAACAGGCGGTTGCATCTATCCAAAATCAGACGTATACCGACTGGGAACTGATTCTCTGCGACGACGGGTCCTCCGACAATACATACCAGGTCGCACAGGCTCTTGCAGCGAAGGACCGCCGTATCGTGCTGCTGTGCAATCCACAGAACCTGGGTTTGAACCAAACGTTGAATAACTGTCTGTCCGTTGCCACCGGTGACTATATCGCCCGAATGGATGGCGACGATGACTGTGTGCCGGAGCGTTTTGAAAAACAGCTTGACCTTTTGGAGCACCATCCAGAGTTTCAAATTACAAGCTGTCCAATGAGGCTGTTTGACGAAAACGGCGAGTGGGGCCAGACTACAGTGCCGGAATATCCAACTCCCGAGGACGTTGTAAGTGGCACGCCAATCAGCCATGCGGCTGTGATGTTACGTAAGGAATGTATCGATGCTGTCGGCGGATATACCGTGGATCAACGAATGCTCCGTGTAGAGGACGTGAATCTCTGGATCAAGCTGTATGCTGCCGGATATCGCTGCCATAACATTCAGGAACCGTTGTATCGGATGCGTAACGACCAGAATGCCTTGAATCGGCGTAAATATATCTATCGTGTCAATTCCGTCTATGTTCGCCTGCTGGGTTGTAAGATGCTGCATTTAGGGCTCAAGAGCTATCTGGGGGCCGTTCGGCCTATGATTAATGGACTGGTACCCGCAAAAGTAAGACAGTTTATTCGAAAAAAGCAGCGCCATATGTAATACGCTGTCCATTTGGAGGGATGCATCATGATTCCCAAGAAGATACACTACTGCTGGTTTGGACGAGGTGAGAAACCCAAACTTGCCCAAATGTGTATTGCTAGTTGGAGAAAGTATTGTCCGGATTACGAGATTGTTGAGTGGAATGAGGATAATTTTGACCTTGACTATAACGCCTATACCCGCTACTGTTACGACAATAAAAAATGGGCGTTTCTAAGTGATTTTGTCCGCCTTGTGGTTGTGGCAGAGCATGGCGGGCTATATTTTGATACTGATGTGGAACTATTAAAGAGTCCAGATGAATTACTGCGATATGGTGCATTCTACGGCTTTGAGAATGATAGTAACATCAACACTGGCGAGGGATTTGGTGCTGAAGCCGGACACCCCACTGTTATGGCGATGCAGCAGCTGTATGAGAATATAGAGCCTAATGAGGATGCTTCTTATCCAGTTGTTACATGTCCTGCATTGAACACACAGGCACTTCTGCCTTTCGGATTAAAGCCGGACGGGTCCCGTCAAAACATTGCTGGGGCAGAGATTCTGCCAGTGGAGTATCTCAACCCATATGATGATCCTACTGGCCGATTGAACAGAACCCAAAACACAATCTCTGTCCACTGGTACTCCAAGAGTTGGATGAGCAAAAAGAAAATTTTCCGGAGCATGTTAATGAAGCCCCTCCATCGGATTTTTGGTGTAGATGCATTTGAGAGGTTCCGAAAATGAAGAAGTCGCTTTTAATTGTCTCACATGCCTTGGAATTGGGTGGCGCAGAGCGGAGCCTTATAGGGCTATTAGATGCGCTTGACCCAACAGTTTGGGATGTTGATTTGTTTCTCCTGCGCCAAGAAGGGGAGCTAATGAATGCAATTCCAAGTCATGTAAATCTTCTTTCCCAGATACCTGCATATACCGTGCTGGCGCGCCCAATGAAAAATACACTGCGCGAAGGACATGTCTTGTTGACTGCTGCAAGGCTTGCCGGAAAAATTGCGGCAGGTAGATACGCTAAAAAGCATGGGCATACTGAGAGTGCTGTAGGGCTGGAATATAGCCATAAATTCACCTGCCCTTTTATGCCGGCGATTCAACCAGACAGGGAATATGATTTGGCCGTCAGCTTTTTGACGCCGCATTACTTTGTAGCCCGAAAAGTGCATGCTAAAAGAAAAATTGCTTGGATTCATACAGATTACTCTCGTGTGAAGGTTAATATTCCATCTGAAACTTCAATGTGGGGGGCTTATGATTACATCGCATCCATTTCTGAGGCGGCAACAAAAAGCTTTTTGCAGGTTTTTCCCCGTCTTAAAGATAAAATAGTCTTGATTGAGAACATTCTACCAGAGCAACTTGTAAAAGAGCAGGCAGAAGCATTTTCTATAGAATCCGAAATGCCAGCAAAGGGAATTCAGATACTTTCTATTGGACGTTTCTGTCACCCAAAGAATTTTGATAATGTGCCGGATATTTGTTCTAAGTTGGTCCATAAGGGATTGGATATTCATTGGTATCTCATCGGATTTGGCCCCGATGAAAAGCTAATAGAGCAGAAAATTGCCGAAGCTCACATGGAAAATCGAGTAATTCTGCTGGGCAAAAAAGATAACCCATACCCCTATATTAAAGCATGTGACCTGTATGTGCAGCCCAGCCGGTATGAGGGGAAGGCAGTCACAGTTCGAGAGGCTCAGATGTTGGGAAAGCCCGTTGTTATCACGAATTACGCCACCTCATCCAGTCAATTAGAAGATGGTGTGGATGGCTTAATTGTACCGATAGATAATACAGGGTGTGCAGAGGGCATCTCAGCATTACTGAGGAAACCTGAAATAATGACACGTCTTGCAGACAATTGCAAACGGCGAGATTATACGAATTCGGCCGAAGTTGAAAAACTATATAAACTGATGGAGAAATGATTATGCCGGCAATCAGTATTGTAGTCCCGGTTTATAAAGTTGAACAATATCTGGAACGCTGCGTGGAAAGCTTGCGCAGTCAAACAATACAAGATATTGAGATCATCCTTGTAGATGACGGTTCTCCTGACCGTTGTCCCGAAATGTGTGATGCTCTGGCGTTAGAGGACGCTCGAATTCGGGTTGTCCACAAGGAAAACGGCGGCCTTAGCAGTGCGCGGAACGCTGGCCTGCGTATAGCTTCTGGTACATATGTAGGTTTTGTGGATTCTGATGACACTGTATCCCCGAATATGTATGAAAAGATGCTGCGTATTATCGAGACTGAACATGTGGATTTTGTCATGAGTGACTACATCCGGATTCCTTCGGAGGGGGAGCCGTATTTAAAAACACTGAACATTCGCGAAGGACGGTACGACAAAGAGGATCTTTGCCATGAAATTTTCCCAAACTTGATCATGGGAGAGAATATAGACTATGGCCCACTGCTTTCCGTATGGCATTGTCTCTATCGTACAGAGTTTTTGCGTTCCAATAGCTTTTACTTTGATGAAGAAGTTCGCTGGTCTGAAGATAACATTTTCAGCGCTATCGTCGGATATCATGCCAAGAGTTTTTTCTATATGAAAGGCGAGGGATTATATCACTATTATCAGAACCCTGGGACAATAACTACAGCCTATCGTCCCGGCGCTTGGGAAGTTTATTGTACCATGAATCAGCACCTGCATGATAAATTTGACAATGTCACCGACTTTGATTTTTGCCGTCAATTGAAACTGCACATAATCTACTATGCCTGCAACTGTATCGGTCAAGCATCGTCCCAGCCAAAGGAAACTGCACTGGAAGATATACGGAAAGTTCTCTATTCTCAAGAGCTGACTTCGGCATTCCGTAATTTCTCCATTCCCTCGGATGTATCATGGAAATTAAAAATCCAGCTTCTCATGATGAAATATAAACTTGTGCGCGGGTTGTATCTAATTTTATCCCATTAAAAGCAGGGGGTTCTATGCCTGAAATATCTGTCATTATTCCTGTTTTCAACAAATACAAGTACATAGAAAACTCCCTGCGCTCCGTTCTGGAACAGCCCTTCCGAGACTTGGAGGTGATTGCTGTCAATGACGGCTCCACAGATGAAAGTTTGGCCGTCCTGAATCAAATGGCAGAAGCGGATCAACGGGTTCGGGTGATAGATATTCCAAACGGCGGGGTCTCCCATGCCAGGAATGTGGGGCTTTCTCATGCCAGGGGACAGTGGATTCAATTTCTGGATGCGGATGACTTGTTGGAACCGGAGTATTTTTCCAAAGTGATGGATTTTCTGAAAGAAAATCCTGTTGATATTCTCTTTTCCGGGTTTACCATGGTAGACCCCAATATGAATCCCATAAAAGAAATTGATTTGCCAGAAGAAGGATTTAAAAATCAGGAGCAGCTCTGCCATAGCTTTATTCAGTATCAGTACGAGAACGGCTTCTTTGGTTTTATCTCCAATAAACTCTTCCGACATCGCCTCTGGGAGAAGTCTGGAGCCCGGTTCCCTGTGGGCACTACACTTGCAGAGGATCTGGATTTCTATGCCCGGCTATATCCCGCAGTAGAAACCGCGTATTTCTGGAATGGAAAAAGTTTTTATTATCTGCAGACAGAGACAAATTATGTCCGTAATGTCAAAATCGATTATTGCAGTCAGCTTGAAATACATTTGGATATCAAAGCATGGTTCCAAAAATCCGGGCTTTATTTGACCTATAAAGACCAACTGGACAGCAAAATTGCGCAGTATGCTGCCTATATTCTGTTTTACGCCCACGAGGACGGAAAAGATCTGTCGGAGGGATTTGCGTTTCTGCGCGGCAGGCCGGAGATCATGGGGTGCATTGATTTCCGCTATATGAATGGGTTTTACAAATTGATTCTGATGGCCTTAAAAAAAGGGAACCTATCCGCAATTAATGGGATGTTTGCGATCAGAAGCGTTGCCCGTTCCCTTTACAGGAGCATTAAACATCATGAGTGATTTTTTCATTTATAACCACGGCGGCAGCGCCAACCACGGCTGCGAAGCGTTGGTCAGAACAGCGCTGAACCTGTTTCAGGGCAGAGGAAATATGAAAGTTCTGTCTGAATCCCCTCAACAGGATTATCGATACGGTATCAATGATCTGGCTGTTCTGGAGCCAGCAACCACAGCCTATTCCAAAGCCAGCCTTGCTTTCTGGGATGCCTTTTTTTCTCTGAAAGCGAAAAAAGACTACTTCAAAATGGATGTGCTGCCTTATAGAAAGCCCATTCGTGGCTTGACTTCCAACATGGTGGAGCTTTCAGTTGGCGGAGATATCTATTGTTATGAGGATTACCGTAAATTTATTTTGCTTCACCGAATGATTGCAAAGCGAGGATGCAAGTCTGTCCTGCTGGGCTGTTCTCTGGATGAAAAGCTGTTTGCCGACCCGGAATTTGTGGAGGATTTGAAGCGGTATACCTATATTTCTGCCCGGGAATCCCTGACTTATGGGATGCTGCAAAAGGCCGGACTGACAAATGTCGGCCTGACTCCGGATTCTGCATTCACATTGGAAAAGGAGCTTTTGCCGTTACCTGGAGGCTTTGAAGAAGGGAACACTGTGGGCATCAATCTGAGTCCGTTGGTTGTCCGAAAGGAATCTGAGCCTGGTATCGTGATGGAAAACTTCGTCCGGCTGATTCAATATATTTTGGATAATACAGCCTGCAATGTGGCACTGATCCCCCATGTAGTCTGGCGTGATAACGACGATCGGACTGTATTAAAAGAACTCTATAACAAGGTGAATTGTCCAGAGCGAGTAATCTTGATTGACGACTGCAACTGTATGCAGCTTAAAGGATTTATCTCAAGGTGCCGGTTTTTTATTGGAGCTCGAACCCATGCGACGATTGCTGCATACTCTACTTGCGTCCCAACGCTGGTTCTGGGCTATTCCGTTAAATCGCGCGGAATTGCCACGGATCTATTTGGAACTGATAACCACTATGTTTTGCCAGTGCAGCAGCTATGTGCCGCTGATACGCTGACAAAATCCTTTTGCTGGATTATGAACCACGAGCAGGAGATCCATCGTCATTTGGAAAACGCAATTCCTGAATATATCTACAAAGCAAAAAACGTCAAAGAAAGTGTCGAGTCGGCTTTAGAGCATAAATAACATGGATTTAGTCAGTATCGTTATCCCAGTTTATAAAGTTGAAGAATATCTGGAACGTTGTATTGCTTCTACTGTCGGGCAGACTTATCAGAATATTGAAATTATTCTGATAGATGACGGCTCGCCGGACCGGTGTCCTGAAATTTGCGATGCTTGGGCAAGAAAAGACAGTCGTATTACCGTTGTACATCAAGCTAACGGAGGGGTCAGTTCTGCCCGAAATGCAGGGCTAAAAATCTCATCTGGCAGTTATGTCCTCCAATTAGACAGCGATGATTACATTGCCCCCAATACTGTCGCAACACTAGTCAGCGTAGCAAAAGAGTCAAATGCAGATGTTGTCATTTGTGATTATTTGAAAGGTAGCAACGAAGATTATAATTTTAAGGATGAATACCCTGATACAGTTGAACTCATTGATGGAAAGGAAGCAATTTCCAGAATCTATATTGATAATCACAATGCTTTAAAATATGCAGCGCCTTGGAGCAAGCTGTGCAAAAGGCGGTTATATGATAGTATTTTGTACCCTGATGGAAAAATTTTTGAAGACATTTATACCACACACAAAATTCTATATTTCAGTGAACGAATTGCCGTTTTAAAGATGCCTTTATTTTACTACTACCAAAGGCCAAACAGCATTATGAATGAATCCTTTAATTTGCAAAAGCTAGATTATCTTCAGGCACTAGTTGAGCGCACAGAGTTCTTTGCGATACATGGTTTGAGCGAATTAGAGAGCATTGCTTACGACGAATTACTTCATGCTTTGATTTGGGAATATTCAAGGACTCGGGACATTCTCCACAGTAAAGAAGGCATGACGTACGTCAAGGGGTTGTTTCAGAAAGTTTATAAAAGAGGACATAATAGCAGACGATATCCCGAGGAAAATAGACATTTCTTGTCTATGTTTAACCGAAATCCTGAGTGCATTGTATGGTATTGGCGGATTAATGGAAAAGTCAAGCAACTATTTAAGAGAAAACGGTGAAAAAATGGATAACTCCTTGGTTAGTATTATTACACCTTGCTATAATGGCGAACCCTATCTGGAACGATACTTTTTTTCTATCATAAATCAAACATACCCCTATTTGGAACTAATCTTTATTAATGACGGTTCCACAGACCGCACAGAAGAAATTGCCCAGAGTTATCGACCAATTCTGGAACAACGGGGGATTCGGTATGTCTACTTGTATCAGGAGAACGCTGGTCAGGCTGCCGCTTTGAATCGTGGGTTGAAGTTATTCAACGGTGAATATTTAACCTGGCCTGATGTGGATGATGAGATGGCTCTGGGATGCATTGAGAAGAAAGTCAAATACCTGCAAGAGCATCCCGAACTCCGGATGGTACGTTGTGACGGAACCTACTATAATTCGGACACAGGTGAAAAGCGTAATATCGCTCAACAGAGTGACAAATGCATCAAGGACATTTTTCAGGAGTTACTCCTTTTAAAAACTTATGGGTGCTGTGGTTGCTATATGATCACGCGAGACCTGTTTCTTGAGTGCTACCCTGACCGGGATATCTTTGAGTCTAGATCAGGTCAGAATTGGCAGTTGCTGGTGCCTGCTGCTAGTCGCTCCTTATGCGGTTATATTGCCGAAAGTTTGTACACGGTTTATGAGCATGGTGACAGTCATTCTCGTCATCAACGGACAGTTGAGGAATTGTATCAACATTGGGATATGTTTACAGAAGTTTTACGACATGCTATTGCAGTAAGCCAGTGCGATTCGCCTAAGGCCCTTCGGCTTGTGGAAGAGAACAATGCTAGGCAGCAATTCTATTATGCAGTCTCTGTGCGAGATACGGCGATGATGAAACGCATGATGAAGGCAATAAAGCAATATGGAAAGGCAACGCTGAAGGAAAATGTACTGTATCTGAAATGTTTGTTTTAGAGGATAATAAAATGCACTCTTTTGTCTATGAGCTGTACTTCTTACTGAAAAGGAGAGTTAAGCAGCTGCGACTTAATGGAAAAAAGGAATTCCATCTGACTCAGCGAATTCTGGACTACTGCGAATGGTTTTATAATATCGCCGTTGCTCAGTGGTACAAGAAAAACGCTACCCAGAAGCCGGGAATTACTTTGCAGAAACGAGAGCAAAGAATCATTGTTTCATTGACTACATATCCCAAACGCATTAAAACTATCTGGTTGACTATCGAAACGCTGATGCGCCAAAGTGTGAAGCCAGATGAGATTGTCCTCTGGCTGGCAGCATCCCAGTTTGAAGATGGTTTGTGCAGTCTGCCAGAGAATTTGCTTCGCTTACAAGACCGTGGACTAACCATTCGCTTTTGTGATGATCTGCGCAGTCATAAGAAATATTATTATGCTTTGCAGGAATATCCTAAAGATCTGGTAATCCTGACAGATGATGATATGTTCTATCCCAGAGACACTATACAAAAGCTTATAAGGATGCATAAAAAATGGCCAAATGATATTTGCTGCATTACAGCACAGGTAATAGAACCAAATTTCCAAGCTATGCCTTCTCTATGGAGAAATCCACGACTTGATGAACATAATTTGCAGCACACAAGCCAAATCCAGGCCTTTACCGGTAGTGGTACGTTGATTCCTCCTGATGCTCTTCCTTCCGAAACTTTTGAAAAGGAAATTTTCCAACACCTTTGCTTCTATGCCGATGATCTATGGATAACATTTATGGCACAACGCAATGGGACTAAAATCTCGACATTGAAAAAGTGGCGTCCATTTCCAATCTGCATTTATGGAACAGCGGAAGGCAGTCTTTACTACATTAACGGAGAAGGAAAGCAAAATGACATCCAATGGCAGAATCTTCTGGATTATTATGGAGTAGAAAATGATACTTAAAATCTTTCAAAGAATCAAGCTATATCGGCAACTTCGTTTTTTTCAATACCTTTATTTGAACTACTTCTGCAAAAATATAGTCCGGACAGACAACAGCCGTATCTTTCCATATAGAGGGTGTATTTTGGACTTGGCATCCGGTTCAAAAATCTATTTAAGCGGCAGTGATATGGAGATCGGATGTGACCGGCTGAAAGGTTCCAAGATGGAAACACTAATCCGACTTCGCAAAAATGCTATATGGAGCTGTGAAGGTGGTTGTAGAATTTCCTATAGTTCTACTATTGAGGTTCTACATAATGCAATATTGGACAGTCAATTTTTTACGATGAACAGCAATAGTGTTTTAATTGCCGCAAAAAAAATACAACTCGGTCAAGATGTGATGATTGGTCGTGGTGTAGTAATCTATGACAGTGACCACCACGCCATCCGAAACAGTCAAGGCACCGTAACAAATCCGGATGCTCCGGTTTTCATCGGGAATCATGTATGGCTGGCCACCAATACAACCGTGCTGAAAGGCAGCACTATCGGCTCCGGCAGTATTGCGGCTGCAAACGCAACGGTGCACGGAAATGTTCCTTCTGGCATACTGTATAGCCCGTCAGGAACAAAAGAAAATTATGGAGCCTGGAACAGGGAGCATCCATAAAGGGTTGAAATATCAGGTATACTGTGAGGCAGAAAATGAACATCAAGCAAATTATCAAGAAAATAATGATCAAGTTAGGTCTCAAAAAGGAAACAATGCCGACAAAAGAAGAACAATGGCGTGCCCGTGGCGTTACCATTGGCAAGAATTTCGATGGACCTGACAGTGCCATTGATTATTGTTTCGGACATCTGGTCACCATCGGCGACAATGTAACGATTTCTGGTACAACAATTTTAGCTCATGATGGCAGTACGAAAAAATTCTTGGGTTATAGCAAGGTCGCACCTGTAACCATTGGTAACAATGTCTTCATTGGATATGGTTGTATCGTCTTGCCCGGTGTTACCATCGGCAACAATGTGATTGTTGGTGCCGGAACAATTGTTTCCAAGGATATTCCTGATAATGTTGTCGTTGTCCGAGGATTTAACTCCGAATATCGCGTTCTCTGTACGTTCGATGAATATATTGCAACGCAGCAGAAGCGGATGGAGGAACTTCCAGTATCAAATATTTTATTTGCCGATCGAACAGATAAGCAATGGAAGCAATGGAAGCTGGAACTAAATAAAGCCAAGGGTGGCTTTGATCTTTAATTTCTCTAAAACGTACCGCAGGGGATAATAGTCATGTCCAATTATCGCAACAGCATACGTAATCTATGGTGGGGAATATTAGGGAATGTAATTACCACATTTGTTGCAATCCTAATCCCCCGCCTGTTTATCGTGAATTATGGTTCGGAGGTCAACGGTCTGCTGTCCTCCATTCGCCAGATTTATGTGTATCTGGCACTGCTTGAGGCTGGTGTCGGAGATGCCTCCGTGATTGCCCTGTATGGGCCAATTGGCAGAAAAGACCATCAGGCGACTAATGAAATTTTGGCAGCAACCCACTATTATTATCGAAAAATTGGCATCATTTATGCTGTCTGTGTGGTGGCGTTGAGCTTTGTATATCCACTGCTTTTGGATACCACAATTCCATATCATGTTTGCTGCCTGGTGATTCTGCTGCAGGGTTCCGGCAGCGTAATCAGTTACCTGTTTCAGGGCAAATACAGCATGCTCCTGCGGGTAGATAACCGTAATTACGTGACCACCAATTTGGGGACAGTAACAACTGTGTTGACCGATGTATGCCGGATCGTACTCCTGATGATGGGAAAGAGCATTGTGGCGGTGCAGGCTACATATCTTGTGTTTAACCTCATCAAAATGCTCTATATTGCCTGGTACATCAAGCGAAATTATCCCTGGATTGATCTGAGTGTCAAGCCGAATTTTCAGGCGATCTCCCAAAAATCTGCGGTGCTTGTCCACCAGGTGTCCTCTTTAGTATTCAGTCATACCGATGTGCTAGTGCTGACCTTTGTGTGCGGATTAAGAACGGTTAGTATTTACTCTATGTATGCAACTATTTATGGAATGGTCGGTAATTTAATTTCAATTATTTCCGGAAGTGTACAATCGGCATTAGGACAAATATATAATAATGATAGAAAAAGATTTATTGAATTACATGACGCATATGAGACGTGCTTTCTTGCACTCGTTTTTGGCCTTTTTGCAATTGCATCAATTTTCATGCTTCCTTTCATGGAGTTATACACCAAGTGTGCAGATATCAACTATATTGACTGGAAATTGCCCGTTCTATTTACGGCGTATCAATTGTTGAACTACGGAAGGACTCCTTCACATAACCCCATTGGTTTTGCCGGAAAATTCAAAGAAACCCAGTGGCGTGCATGGCTGGAGACAACGATAAATTTAGTGGTATCTTTCATTTGCGTTTTTCAATTTGGAATTTATGGTGTACTCTTTGGCACTATTGCAGCACTTCTCTACCGTGCCAATGACATTATTATTTATGCAAATAAGATTGTTTTAGGGCGGAGTCCTTGGCCCACATACCGCCGGTGGTTGATTAATCTTGGAGTCTTTACTGTAGTAGTTTTTGTGTTTGTAAATCTGCCACTCAAAGTTGATTCCTACCTCTGGTTAATCCTAAACGCAATTTGGGTTGCGCTGGTTACTATGATTATATTCTTTGTGATAAACAGTGCAGTTGAACCGACATCCAGGAAAGTGGCCACAAAATATTTAAAAAGCATATTCGGAATGATTAGAAAAAACAACTCTGTATAGCAGTCGCGTTATTAAAAAGCAAGACATCTGCACTGGCATAGATCTAATGCAGATGTCTTTTCTTGATTACACATAGTTATACTTACAATCGAAAATAGGTGTAATTCAATGTTTAAGAAAAAAGGAGAAATTATAACAAAGTGATGTTCTTAAAGATACCCTAGTTATTATCGGAAACGGCTTTGACCGTTGGCAGGGGCTTAACACCAGCTACTACAACTTTCGGGATTACTACCTTGCGCACCGCGATGAGATTATGCGGCAACTAAGAATCAAGAAAAAGGTTATCCAATATGCGGATGGTCACAGTCTTAGTCTCAGCGACGTAGAGCTAATCTATGGAGACCCATTTCATCCAAATGAGCTGAGTGATGACTTTTGGGGCACATTCGAAACTTCGCTGGACAAAATAGACGCTGAGAAACTCAACTTGTTCTTTGGTAAAGACCGCAAAGGGCTACGTGAGATGAAGAAAAGTGTGCGCAATGCCCATAGAATCTTGCGGGAAGCATTTTGCCGCTGGATTGCAACAATCACAATTGACGAAAAGGATACCGGATACCAGTTCGGTGATAACTGCCTGTTCATCAACTTCAACTATACGGATACTTTGATGAGGCGGTTTGACGTACAGGCCGAAGATGAATTTCATATTCATGGTGAGGCAAATGACAAGGAATCAATTGTGATTGGGCACTCGACCCACCCGCAGTTGCCAGAGGTAATGCTATATCGATTGGGCGGCAGATTTCGGGGACTATTCTTCATTGAACATATCCTCTATGAGACGGACAAGCATGTACAGGATAATATCAGACTTCTGTGTATGTTCTTGGCAGCGAAAGGTGTCATGCCCACAGATATCAAGCATGTGTATGTTTTGGGTCATTCTATGAGTCTGCCGGACATTGAATATTTTGCTTTCTTGGCAGATGCCACGTGCAAACATGATTCCGAAGATGCCGAAGCACATGACGAAGTAAATCAGCAGAATATCGATCCCTTGGAAGAATTGCATCTGCGGATGCAATATGCAATTCAACACGGAGGGCATGGTATCAACAACGAGCAGATTGCTTCCAAGCAAATAGAAGCAATTGAAAAGCAATTTATGCTGGACCAGATTCTTGAAAAAGACTTTCACAAGATGTTACGAAAGGTCTTGAAGCAAAACACCCAAAGTCAGTTTCCAAATTCGGTTTCCATACCTCGGTCAGAGGATGCAATGTGGCATATCACTTGCCATAGTGATAAAGATAAATTGTGGGCCGAGGCAGTGATGAAAGAATTGGGGTGTACAAAATATAGACTATACGCCACGATAGATGAATGCCTTGAGCCATTTAAGAATAGCACATAAGCAAAAAATCATTTCTGGCAAAAAGTCAACACTTTATGCAAAGATGTGGTCTAGGGTGTCCAAATCACTTTCTCTTTTTCCCCGAACTCCTCCCCCGCATATTCTTGGAACTCTTCATCAGCTTGGACTTCTTCAAAATCTCCACCAGGGAATAGAATTCCTCTCTCGTCAGCTTGCTGTAGTTGATACCCAGCTGAGCGCAGAATAGCTTGGCCTGCCGCTCGGATTCGCTGCCCTCGATGGCACCGGCGTCCTCCAGGGCCGCTTTGACCATGGCAGCGCCGGAGGGATCGTCGGCGGTGGTGGCGTCGTCCTTGTGGGCCTCCCGGATGTCGCGGATGATGCGGTCTATTCGTTGTGGACGGTGTAACTGAAATACTCATCCTCGTCGATGATGGCGCTTTCGATGGTGCGCAGGTCCAGCGCGGTTTCATCGCCGTCGCGCTTGGCCTGGAGCTGTGCCCGGGTGACCTCCAGGGCCGTGTTCAAGTCCTTGATCCGCATACTGGCGATCCGGTCCACGTAAACCTCAATATCCACCATCAGGCGGCGAAAATCCTTGTGCAGGGCCATCTCGCACAGTAGCTAGTTGTTGATCCTCCCACTCTTTAATAATTCCAACATAGCATCACTCAAATGCAGTTCGTGAAGTTCTGCGTTTGGGTGATTTTTTAATTCCGTCACGCCCAGCAGATAGTCGGTGGACACGCCGTAAAACTGCGCCAGGGTCGTGATGGCAAAGGGGCTGATGTCTTTGAAGTTGCCGCTCTCATAATTGCCCAGGGCGGATCTGGACAGACCGGTCTGCTGGCCCAGAGTTTCCCGCGTCAAGCCCTTCTCGACCCGTAGGTCTTTCATTCGTTCTCCAATGGTCAGTTTTGTCTGCATGATCGTCACTCCTTGGCCAGTTTCTTCCATTATATCATATAAATCCAAAAGCGTAGAATTTTTTGATTTTCCGGATGATTTCCGACCTCTTGGATATACGGGAAAGGGTTCAAAAACGCGCTATGATATAGACACTTCCTCGAGGAAAGAAAACACCCCGAAACAAGACAGAATGCGGCGGGGACCAGCTACCCCTGCCGCACCACATCCCACCTTGCAAAAGGCGCACAGAGGTGGCGTTTCCGGCCAAAAACGCCCCGAGATGCAGCAGAAAAACGAAGGGAGACCTGAATGCCAAGAATGAGCAAAAAGCGGAAGCAGGAGCTGTCCTTCTTCCTGAATGACCGGGGCCGCGTCAGCTACAGCGCCCTGTGCCGGAGATGCGTACATCCGTGCAAGCAAAGCTTCCGGGCCCTGGTCATCGACTGCCCACATTATTTATCCAAACGAGCCAAAGGAGGAAACGAACATGGTTGATTTTATGACGAAAGAACGCGTGATTGCCGACTGGGTGGTGTTTCCCAGATTTCTGATGGACTACGACATCGGCTTCACGGCGAAATGGACGTACACACTGCTTTACAACGAGCTGCTGAATCGCGGAGAGCCCGACGGGGACGGGCACTACTTTGTGCAGACGCCCGTTGCCGAACTGGCAAGGACGCTCCGCAAAAGCCAGTCCAGCGTCAAACGGGCCTTGCAGGAGCTGGAGCACGCCGGTCTTGTGATACGCCGGAGGAAAGCCGTTGGAGCGGTCACGAGGACGTATCCGCTGGTTCCGGTGGAGCCGGGCGGGGATGCGGAAAATCCCTTAGGAATCTAAGGGCGCACTTCTATACAGGGGCAGGCCCTGTATCGTGCGTCCGGCGAGACCGGAACGGAAAATCTGCGGAACTGCGTTCCGGTCAAGAGGTTCCCTCTTGCGGTGCTTTGCGCCTATCACCCAACCAAGGAGGATCGAAAATGTCACAAGAAAACCGGGCTTCTCTTCAAAAACAGATGGAAGAGGCCGAAACCAAAATCAAGCAGCTGGAGCACCAGAATACCCGGCTGGAAAATCGCGGCCGCTACCTGCAAAAGGGCGAACGTGCCAAGCGCACCCACCATCTCTGCGATATGGGCGGCGCGATCCAGGCCATTTCCCCTGAGGCGGACCGGCTGCCCAAAACACAATTCTACTGCCTGATGGAACAGGTCTTTGCCATGCCGGAAGTGCGGCGGCTGGTGCAGCAGGCCCAGGAGGAAGGCTGATGGCCCTGTACCATTTCAGCATTGATCAGGTCAGGCGCAGCGCCGGGCAGTCCGCCATCGCCGCTGCGGCCTACCGGGCCGGAGAACGGCTGTACAGCGATTACTACGGCGAGGTCAGCGACTACACAAAGAAAGGCGGTGTCATCTGTTCGGAAATTTTCCTGCCGCCCAACGCGCCGAAGAAATTTCTGGACCGGGCCACCCTCTGGAACGCCGTGGAGCAGACCGAAAGGCATCCCCAGGCACAGCTGGCCTACAGCTTCGACGTGGCGCTGCAAAATGAGTTTTCCCCGGAGGAAAACATCGCCCTGGCGCAGGAATTTGTACAGCAGCAGTTCGTCGCCAAAGGCATGATCGCCGACCTCGCCGTTCATTTGCCGGACAAGGAGGGCGGCATCCCCAATCCCCACTTCCATGTGATGACCACTATGCGTCCCCTGAACGCCGACGGCAGCTTCGGTGCGAAGCAGCGCCGGGAATATGTGCTGGACGAGAACGGCGACCGCATCCGGGATGAGCACGGCAATTACGTCTTCAACGCCGTCCATATCACCGACTGGCACGAACCGGAGACGCTGGAGGCCTGGCGGGAAGCGTGGTGCAATTTGGTCAATGCGAAATTCGAGGAAAAGGGGCTGGACTGCCGCATTGACCACCGCTCCTATGTACGGCAGGGTCTGGACCTGATTCCCACCGTCCACGAGGGCCCCAACGTCCGCAAGATGGAGGCCAAGGGCCTCGCCACGGAAAAGGGCCAGCTGAATCGCTGGATCAGGGCCACCAACCGGCTGATAGCCGATTTGAAACGAAAGATCAAGGCGCTGGCGGCGTGGCTTGCCGAGGTGAAGGAAGAGCTGAAAACGCCGCCTCAGACGAATTTGGCCGACTTTCTCATTGCTTATCTGAACCGGCGCAACGCCAGCGCCTGGAGCAAAAAGGCGCGAACCGGCAATCTCAAAGAGTTCAATGCCATCTACAACTATCTGATGGAAAACAAGCTGTACTCCGTGGAGGAATTGGAGAAGCGCCTGACGGCGGTCAGCACAGAGTTTGACGCACTGAGCGCCGCCCAGAAAGCGCGATCCGCCAGGATGAAGGAGCTCCAGGAGCTGCTGCGGCAGGCGGAGCATTACGAGCGCACCAAGCCCATCTTTCAGGAGATGAACAAAATTCCCTGGAAGGACAAGCGGGAGAAATTCCGGGAGGCCCACGACGGCGACCTGCGGCTGTTCTTCGCCGCCCGGCGCATCCTCCGGGAAAAGCTGGGCGATCAACCCATAGAACCGGAGGCATGGAAAAAGGAGTACGCTCAGTTGCAGCAGGAGTACGCCGAAGCATCCGCCGGGTACAAGCCTCTGCGGGAGGACCTATTGCAGCTGCGGAAGATCCAGCACTGGGTGGATGTGGCCCGGGAGGATCGCCCGCAGGAGAAGCGAAGAGAAACTGAGATCGGGAGGTGACAACATTGTTTTATTCCCAGGAGCAAATCGACCGGGCAAATCAGGTGAATCTGGAGGACTTTCTCCGGGCTCAGGGCGAGACGCTGATCCGCAGCGGCAAGGAATACCGCTGGAAGTGCCACGACAGCCTGACCGTCCGGGGCAACAAATGGTTCCGCCACAGCCAGAGCAAGGGTGGCTACCCGGTGGATTTTGTGATGGAGTTTTACAGCAAGTCCTTCCCGGAGGCGGTGCGGATGCTCATTGGCGAGGAGGGTACCGGCGTGCAGGAAGCGCGCCCGGCCCCGCCGCCGGACTTCCGGTTACCGCTGCGGAATCTGAGCAATGCCAGGGTGCTGGACTATCTGACGAAGCGGCGGTGCATTGCCCCGGCGATCGTGGAACACTTCATTGCCAGCGGCGATCTTTATGAGGACGCCAGCCATCATAATGCGGTGTTCGTCGGCAGGGATAAGACCGGCCTGCCCCGGTATGCCCACTGCCGTGGAACGGCGGACCGGTTCCGACTGGACGTGGCCGGTTCGGATAAATCCTACGGCTTCTGCCACCAGGGCGAGGGCGGCCAGCTTTTCGTCTTTGAAGCGCCCATTGATCTGATGTCCTTCCTCTGCCTGTACCCCAAGGATTGGAAAAGCAGAAGCTACCTCTCCCTGGGCGGCGTGTCCGGGAAAGCGCTGGAGCGGTTTTTTTCTGAACACCCGGACATCAAGCAGGTATTCCTCTGTCTGGACAGCGACACGGCGGGCTGCGACGCCTGCAAGCGGCTGGCGGAAAGCATGCCGGACAGGTTGACGGTCATCCGGCTGTTACCGGCCCGGAAGGACTGGAATGAGGTCTTGCAGCACAAAGATGAAATTCCAAATCAGAAATTCATTGCGGAGACGGTCACGCTGCAAGAGGCGAAAACGGAAGCGCCGGTCCCCATGATCCGCATGAGCCAGGTGGAGGAGACCGCTGTGGACTGGCTGTGGTTTCCCTACATCCCCTTCGGGAAGCTGACCATCATCCAGGGAAATCCCGGCGAGGGTAAGACCTACTTCGCCATGCAGCTGGCGGCGGCTTGCACCAATCGAAAGCCGCTGCCCGATATGGAAGTGCCCAAGCCCTTCAATGTGATCTATCAGACCGCCGAGGACGGGCTGGGCGACACGGTGAAGCCCCGGCTCCAGGAGGCCGGAGCCGACCTGGACCGGGTGCTGGTCATCGACGACGGCGACCAGCCGCTGACCCTCTCCGATGAGCGGCTGGAAAAGGCCATCCGTCAGAACAATGCCAGACTGCTCATTATCGACCCGGTGCAGGCGTTCCTGGGGGCCAATGTGGATATGAACCGGGCCAACGAGGTCCGGCCCATCTTCCGCAGGCTGGGAGACGTGGCCCAGAACACCGGCTGCGCCGTCCTGTTGATCGGCCATCTGAACAAAGCGGCAGGTGCTCAGAGCACCTATCGCGGCCTTGGCTCCATCGACATCACCGCCGTTGTCCGCAGCCTGCTGTTCATCGGCAAGGTGAAGAACGACCCCACCACCCGGGTGCTGATCCATGAGAAAAGCTCTCTGGCCCCGCCGGGAAAGTCCCTGGCCTTCTCCCTGGGAGACGACTGCGGCTTTCAGTGGATCGGCGAGTACGACATTACTGCCGACGAGCTGCTCTCCGGCGCAGAGCGCACGGAAACAAAGGCGGAGCAGGCGGAAAAGCTGATTTTGGACATGCTGGCAGGCGGCGCAAAGGTGCTCAGCAGGGACATTGATAAGGCGGCTGCGGAATTGGGCATCTCCGCCCGGACAGTGCGGCAGGCCAAGCAGAAGCTGGGGAAGAAGCTCCACTCCGAGCGCAGCGGCACCCAATGGATCCTGTCACTGAAAAACAAAGCGCAAAGGGTTGATGATGCTGCCGGGTTGCCGCTTCGCCACTTGCAAATACCTTGTACAGCAAAAAGATACCGCCGCACAGGAGCTCCAAGCGGAGGTTGCTGGATAAATATCTGAAAGGCACCTACTCCATTTAAGCCATCCCACAAATAATATTTTTCAGGCTTATGGAAAAGTGAGCCCTGATATGCTACAATAAATGGGGCATATCAGAGCTCTTTCTAGCAGGAAATGAACTGCAAAATTGCCGGAAATTTACGTGGAGAAGCGCAGGGTTATAACCACTTTACCAAAAAACGAAATTGAAAAATCCGAATTTTTTGACGTCAACAAAGGCTTATAAAGGGGTATAAACATGAAAAAAGTGCTTTTTATTTGCCACGGCAACATCTGCCGCAGCCCCATGGGTGAATTTATCCTAAAAGACCTGGCGGCGAAGGCGGGTCTGCTGGACCGGCTGTTTGTTGCCTCCGCTGCAGTCAGCCGGGAGGAGATCGGAAACCCGGTTTATCCGCCGGCCAGGCGGGTTTTAGCAGCTCATGGCATCTCCTGTGAAGAGAAGACTGCGGTCCAGGTTTGTGCTGCCGATTATAACCGGTACGATTACATCCTGTATATGGAGCAAGCCAATCTGCCTCGGCTGCTGCGGTTGGTTGGGCCGGACCGGGCTGGCAAATGTCACAGGCTGCTGGACTTTACCAGCTGTCCTGGGGACATTGACGATCCTTGGTATACTGGGGACTTTTCCGGTGTGTACAACCAGATTCAAGCAGGCTGTGCCGCATTTCTCCAGTATTTGGAGGACCGCCATGAATTGTGAGCACCTGGAACAGCAGCTGGCGGAGCTACCCCTGTACGGATATTTCTTCCTGAAAACGGGGGAGCTAACCTTTACGGACCGGGTCCGGTGGATCTGCCAGCACGAATGCCAAATGTATGGGAAAACCTGGGCCTGCCCTCCAGCCGTGGGTACTGTGGAATCCTGCCGGTCCAAGTGCCTGGCTTATCCCAACGTACTCCTCATCTGCACCGTGACGGAGGTAGACGACATCTCCGACATCTCTGCCACCCTGGCCACCCGAGAAGAGCACGAGGCCGTCACCCGTCAGGTAGAGGCCATGGTCCGGGCCGAAGGGCAGGAAATCTACACACTCTCCACCGAGGCCTGCGCCATCTGCGACTCCTGTGCCTATCCCACCGGCCCCTGCCGCCACCCGGAGCGTATGCACCCCTGCATCGAGAGCCATGGCATTCTCCTAACCCAAACTGCGCAGGAGTGTGGCGTTCCCTTCCAGTATGGGGACAATGTCGTCACCTGGTTCAGTATGATTTTTTACCGCCCCCAGAAGGTTGTCCCAGAAATGTGACATATGGGGCTACCCCAAAACAAGCTTTGAGGTAACCCCATATGTCAAAATCAATATGACGCTTCCGGCACTAAAAATGCCGCAGCACCTTGCAAGAATTGTTCCAGCTCCTCCTGGGTGCAGTCCGCAATGACCCGGAGCGAGTGACGGAAGTCCAAGCTGAACATCCCTATGAAGGATTTGGCACTGACTTTCTGGCGGGGAGTCGTAACATAGACCTCAAAGGGCTGTACCGTCGCCACCTGGACAAAGGTCTTGACCTCCTCCACCGTGGAGAGCTTAATGTCAAATTCACACACAAATGGTAACCTCCAAAGCTATGCCGGCAGCGGGCCGGGAAATTCTGTTTCGCAGGCGGAGTCTATATCCTCCCCATCTGATTACCGTATATTATATCGCACGAGCCAGCCCTGTTTCAATTGGCAGTTTAAGCGAAGGTTTTTGGGACATTTTGAAGATTTTTGGTGATATTAACATGAAGTTTGCATTCTATACCTTGGGCTGCAAGGTCAACCAATATGAAACCCAAGCCATGGAGCAGAAGCTCCTGGCCATGGGCCATACCCTGGGCAGCTTCGACGAGCCCTGCGACTGTTATGTAATCAATACCTGCACCGTCACCGCCGTGGCAGACAAGAAAAATCGCGGAATCATTCGCCGCTGCCGCCGGCAAAATCCCCAGGCCATTGTAGGCGTATGCGGCTGCTATGCCCAGGTGCAGCCGCAGGCGGTGCGGCAGCTGGAGGTGGACGTGATCTCAGGCAGCGCCGGGCGGGAGGCTTTCCTGGACATGATGCTCCTGGCCGCCAAAGAGCGAACCCACCTGGAGCAGATAGATCAGGCACTTCAACGGCGCGCCTTTGAAATTCTCCCCGCCGGGGGCCTGGAAACCCGTACCCGCGCTATGCTGAAGGTCCAGGATGGGTGCAACAACTTTTGCTCGTACTGCATCATCCCTTATGCTCGCGGCCCTGTCCGCTCAGAGCCTCTGGACGCCGCCGTCGCCCAAGCCCGGGCGTTGGCGGCCACAGGCTACCGGGAAATTGTGATCACCGGCATTGAAATCGCATCCTGGGGATGGGATCTGAAGAACGGTCAAACCCTGACGGAGCTGGCCGAGGCATTGTGTACCGCTGTGCCAAATGTGCGGATTCGCCTGGGTTCCCTGGAGCCCAGGATCATCACCCGGGACTTTTGCCTGCGCTTATCCCGCTTCCCCAACCTGTGCCCCCAGTTCCACCTGAGTCTCCAGTCCGGCAGCGACACCGTCCTTGTCCGGATGCGCCGGAAGTATGACACCGCCCGTTATGCGCAAAGTGTGGCCCTCCTCCGGAAGAGCTTCCCGGGCTGCGCCCTCACCACAGACCTGATCGTGGGATTCCCCGGCGAGACCGAAGCTGAACTGGAGGAGTCCCTGGCCTTTTGCCGGCAGTGCGGCTTTGCGGCGATGCATATTTTCCCCTACTCCCGCCGTCCCGGTACCCCTGCGGACAAGATGCCGGGGCAGCTAACCAAGGCGGAAAAAGAGGCCCGCAGCGCCCGGGCCATTGCCGTCGCCCGGGCGCTGGAGCAAGCCTATCTGTCTGCGCAAATCGGAACCACACAGGAAGTGCTTTGGGAAGAACCGGCCGGAGAGGGCCTCTACACCGGTCACACCCCCACCTACACCAAGGTCTACGCGCCGGGAGACGGTTTGCACAACCAAATTTGCAATGTCACCATCACCGGCCTGTACAAGGACGGACTCCTGGGGCAGTTTTAAAGTCGTATCCATTCGGTACGCTTTTTCGCGTTCTGGGGCGCAAAAAGTTCTGTAATTCAAAAAAACAACCGCCCGTTGGAGCCCCCTCAACCAGCCGTTGTGGGAGAAAAATACTGGAAATAAACAAATGGGTGATAGCTTTTTCCCCGATTTTGTGGCATAGTACAGGCAAATCCAACAGGAGGTTTTCAACATGGAAGACACGGCAAGCTTGACCCTGGGCAAGCGAATTTTATACCACCGAAAGCGGCTGGGACTGACACAGGATCAGCTGGCTGAAAAAATGGGCGTGACCGCCCAGGCGGTGAGTAAATGGGAGCACGACCTGTCCTGCCCCGATGTGACCGCAGTTCCCCGTCTGGCAGAGCTATTTGGCATTTCCACAGACGAGCTGCTGGGCGTCCCCCGGGCGGCGGAAGAGCCCCGGAAAAGCCACGTGGGCGAAGTGGTGGAGGAGGTCATCCAGGATGCAGATGAAAGCGGTTTCCATCTAAACTTGCAAGACAGCGGGATTTGGTTTGCACTGTTTCTGATCCTCACTGGCGTTACCTACATCGCCGCAATCTACTTGGAACTGGATGTATGGCTCTGGTCTGTGGCCTGGCCCTCTGCCCTCCTGTGCCTGGGTCTGTCTTCCTGCACTTCCCACCTTTCGGCTTTCGGGCTTGGGGCCAGTGCAGCGGGCCTGTACTTCCTGCTGGTGAATTTGGGCGTCATCCCCTCTCTTATCACCTGGCCTCTGGTTCTGGGGCTGCTGCTGATTCTCTGGGGCATTTCCATGGTGTTTGACCGCGTCAGCTGGCGCAAGCACAGGAAAAAAAGCCGCCCTCACGTTACGGTAAATGGAGCTTCTTTCCACAGTGAGGACAAAACACGGCGGTCCTATGTCAATAATTCCGGTTACATCCGGGGGGACTTTGCCTTTTGCTCCGACCGGATCATGGTCCAGACGGAGGAGCTTCAGGGCGGCAACATCGATATGGCCTTTGGCAGCTTGGTGCTGGATCTCACCGGCTGCCAATCGGTTGTCCCGAACTGCCGGCTGTGTTTTGACGCTGCCTTTGGCAACCTGGTGATCCAAGCACCCAGCCGGTACCGGATTGAAAACAGACTGGACCGTACAGGCGGCGGCATCGACGTCTCCGGTCAGCCGGACCCCACTCCTCAGGCGACCATCTGGCTGGAGGGAGAGGTCAGCTTTGGCAGTATGAAAATTCAGTACGTATAGCCCCCCCGAAATACAGCAGCAGGCACCGGCGTTTTTCCACACGCCGGTGCCTGTTGCCATCGTCTTGCCTCCCAAGGCACTTCAATGAGCCGGCTCCTCCTGAGGTAGCTGCAGAGCCAGCAGCTTGTCGGTGACCAGCTTATACAGGGTGGCAGCCACCGCCGTGGTGAGGACCAAGCTCTCCACCTGGCTGGTTTCCTGGTTTCCAGGGTCCAAAACCGGCTCGGACAGCTGCTCCAGCTGCTCCACACATCGCAAATAGGCGGTGCGGTACCGGTGCACAAAGTTCGTGTAAATCTGCTGAACCTCCTCCTCGGACAGGTTCATAGGAAACATCTGCTGAATGCTGGACAGGCTCATAGACCCCTTCAGACAACAGATCACAATCAGATACGCCAAGTGAATCCGGCTGTAGCGTTTCTTCACAGGTGGAGGAATGAGCTTCAGCCGGACATAGTTGTTCACTGCGCTGGCCGTCAGGATGGAGTCCTTCAGCGCAGAATGGGGCTGCAAATTCACATAACGGATCACCAGAGACACCACCTGGTCCATGTACAGCTCCAGATCCGGCAGCTCCTCCCAGGTGGGCAGGTGAAAGCTCTGCATAAATTCCCGCCAGTAGCACAGCCGGTCTGCCACCTGTTTTTTATCGTAAGTCATTGCGTCAGCCACCTTCTCCCTCGGAACTTTTGTACATTGTAGCACAATTTCCCATGTAGCTGCAAGACCGGCGTCCTCCCAGTCACAAACTTTTTACAACTCACGTCTTTACATGCTCTCCAGAATCATGTATACTAATATCAAACACAAGATGCGGAGGCGCGTTTCAACATGAGCTTTGCCATTTTTTCGGATTCATCCTGCAACCTTCCCAAAGCGCAGCTGGAGGAGTTCCAGGTGCAAATCATTTCCTCCTCTTATGAGCGGGAGGGAAAGCTAATTACCTGTCCCCCCTATCCCGAGGATTTTGACGGTCATGAGTACTACAATTTCCTTCGGAACAAGGGCGTGGTCAAAACATCCCTGATCCCTGCTGCGCAGATGGAGGATGCCTTCCGTCCGGTTCTGGCTGCGGGTGAGGATGTCCTGTACATCACGCTCTCCTCCGGAATCAGCGGCACCGTGGCCTCCGGTTTGCAGGCTGCTCAAGCCCTGATGGAGGAATTCCCCCAGCGGCAAGTGCGGGTGCTGGATTCCATGGGCGCTGGGTTTGGTATTGGTCTTCTCCTGGGCCGGGCCTCCGACGATCGGAAGGCCGGACTGAACCTGGACCAAACCTATGCCTCGCTGGAGCGGGACCGGGATAATCTGTGCGAATTTTTCACCGTAGATGACCTGATGTTCCTCCGCCGGACCGGGCGGCTGTCCGGCGTCACGGCAACGCTGGGCACCATGCTGCAGCTGAAACCCCTGCTTCGGGGAGATGAAACCGGGCATATCACCGTCTTCAACAAGGTGCGTGGCCGGAAACGGGCTGTGGAGACTCTGGGGGAGCTGTACCGGAAGCGGGTATGCAGCCCGGAGACCCAGCGGGTCTACATCTCCCACGGGGACTGCCCGGAGGATGCGGAGCAGCTGGCTCGGATGGTCCAGGAAATTGCACCGCCCAAGGAACTCATTGTCTGCCTCCACGAGCCTCTCACTGGCGCTCACGTGGGTCCTGGAATGCTAGCGCTCTTCTTCCTTGGGAAGGGCCGATAACCCGGCACAGTGCCGCGTACGGCCTCAGGCGCGCATTCAAACACATTGTACAGAACGGGGCACCGCAAAGCAACTGCCGCTTTGCGGTGCCCCGGTATTTTTTGTTGAGAATTCCCGGCAGGGACCTCACATAGCGCCGACTTTCTCCATCGGCGTGCTGAGGCCCATCTCCTGCCGCCACCGGGGCGGCGGGCCATCGTCTCCCCAGCATTCGTCCAGAGTGACAAGCCTTCCCTGGGAAATCCGGAAGAAGGAGGTCACGTGGAACGAACAGGGCTCGTTCCTGGCGTACACATGCGCCACTGTGATGGGGCGTCTCCGGTCCCCTCCACCCGTTGCATCTCCCCGGCCCAGGCTCCGGGGTAGGCACAGTTGGCGCGAAGGAAGGCCTGTTTCGTAAAGCATTCCTTGGTGTTGTGTCAAAAAAATCGGGCATGCTCCTGGAAATACTGCTCCATTTCCCCTGCATTTTGATCCAGGACGGCCTGCCAATCAGCATAGAGCCCCATCCTGCAGTCCTCCTCCCGTCACATGCAGACCGGATCAGATTTGCACCAGCTGATAGCTGTCCTCGCCCAGGCCGATTTTTTTGGCGTGGGCGATCTGGCTGCGCCAGTTGGTAATGGGGAAAATGGATTGAATGTGATCCTTCCCCCGTCCGGCAACCGATTCCAGGACGGAACCGGCCATGGGCTTCTGAGCCAGGACCGCTTCCGTGCAGGCCAGATCCAGAGCCACCGGGTCAAAGGAGGCGAACATGCCCACATCCGGCACCACCGGCACATCGTTTTCTGCGTGACAGTCGCAGTAAGGGCTCACATCCTGCACCAGGCTGATGTGGAAGCTGGGCCGTCCGGCCAGGACCGCCTTGGTGTACTCGGCAATTTTGCAGCCCAGGAGACTGGCAGAGTGTTGGTAGGCCGGATAAATGGCTCCCACCGGGCACACGGCCATGCACCGGCCGCAGCCCACGCAGGCGCTCCAGTTGATTTCCATCTTACCGTCCCGGAGCTTGGGTCCATTGTGAGCGCAGATTTTGGCGCAGGCTCCGCAGCCTACACATTTCTCCCGGTCAGTCAGGGGCCGCCCGTCGCTGTGCATTTCCCGCTTCCCGGCGCCGGAGCCGCAGCCCATTCCCACGTTTTTCATGGCGCCACCTACGCCGGCCTCTTCGTGGCACTTAAAATGGGTGAGGGAAATGACAATATCCGCATCCATCACCGCCCGGCCAATTTTGGCAGTCTTCACATATTCGCCGCCCTCCACTGGCACGTCCACCTCGTCCGTACCTTTCAGGCCATCGGCAATGATCACCTGGCAACCAGTGGCGTATGGCACAAATCCGTTTTGATAGGCACTGTCCAAATGATCCAGGGCGTTCTTCCGTCCGCCAATGTACAACGTGTTGCAGTCTGTGAGGAAGGGCTTCCCTCCCAGGTCCTTCACCACGTCTGCCACCACCCGGGCGTAGTTGGGCCGCAGGAACGCCAGGTTCCCCGGCTCGCCGAAATGCATCTTGATGGCTACAAATTTCCCCTGAAAATCAATCTGATCCATGCCCGCCGTAAGAATCAGCCGGGCCAGCTTTTTGGTCAGGGGCTCGTCCACTGTGGTGTGAAAATCGGTGTAATATACCTTGGATGACATAGGTGATTCCTCCTTGCCAGTCTGTTATCCCAAGTTTATCCGTCCCCCGGGGATTTGTCAATGGTGCGACCGGGTTTTCTCTTGACATCGCCTGAAAATCGTGATATGAAAGAATATCATGATCCCATGTCACAGGAGGAATGTATATGAAAATTGCGGTCATTACCGGCGCCAGCTCCGGCATGGGCCGGGAGTTTGCCATCCAGCTTTCCCATGAGGCAAACTTCGATGAAATGTGGGTCATCGCCCGCCGGAAGGAGGCGCTGGAATCTCTGAAGGATCAGGTTTGCTGCCCCATCCGTCCCATTGCCATGGATTTGTTGAACCCGGACAGCTTTCAGCGGTATGCAGATCTGTTGGATATGGTGCAGCCGGAAATCAAGGTTCTGGTCAACTGCGCCGGCTTCGGGAAATTTGGACGGTACGACCAGATTCCTTTGCAGGACTGCATGAATATGATTGACCTCAACTGCAAAGCCCTGGTAGCCATGACCCAGCTGTCCCTTCCTTATATGCACCGGGACGGCAAAATCGTCGAATTGGACTCCCTGTCCGCGTTCCAGCCTGTGCCATACCTCAATGTATACGGCTCCACCAAGGCTTTCGTCCTCAGCTACAGCCGCGCCCTGAATCAGGAGCTGAAGCCCCGGGGCATCCGGGTCATGGCCGTGAGCCCCGGGTGGGTTAAAACGGAGTTTTTCGATCACGCCACCAAGACCAGCAATACCGCAGTCACCTATTACAACATCATGTATGAAGCAAAGGACGTAGTCGCCACAGCCATCCATGACCTATACCGCACCCGGAAGGACCTGTCTGTCCACGGCGCGCCGGTCCGCTGGCAGGTGCGGGGCGTGAAGCTGCTGCCCCACAGCCTGGTAATGAAGATTTGGATGAAGCAGCAGAAACACGACAAGGAGTAATCATGGGACTGGAATTGGAGTTTAAGTATGCCCTCACAGGCCCCGGTCAACTGGAGGAGCTTCGCCAGGAGCTGGAGAAAGCCTTTGGCCCCTGGGAAGCAGTGGAGATGGAGACGGTTTATTACGACACGCCAGACCAAGCCCTGGCCGCCCGCCACTGGACCCTGCGGGTGCGCCAGGAAAACGGGCGCCCTGTCCTGACCGTAAAAACCCCAGGTCCTGGCCGGGCACGGGGGGAATGGGAGCTGCCCGGCGGGGGACTGGCAGACCTGTCCAAATTGCAGGCGCTGGGCGCGCCATGGGAAGTCACGTCTTTGCAGCCGGACCAATTATTGCCCCGGTGCGGCGCACGGTTCCGGCGGCTCCGGCTCCTGGCCTGCCTGCCGAATGCCGTGGCAGAGCTGGCCCTGGACCAGGGAGTGCTCACCGGCGGCGGACGTGACCTGCCCTTTTGGGAGCTGGAGGCAGAGCGAAAAGGGGGCAGCGGCGAGGCCCTGGCCCAGTGGTGCCGGAGTCTGTCTGAAGCCTGGCATCTCCAGGAAGAGACCCGGAGCAAATTCGCCCGCGCCGCCTCTCTGATCAAAACATAGGAGGTTTTATGGCAAAATTGGATACCCTGTTTTCCCGGTATGACAAGCTGGTGATCTTTGACACAGAGACCACGGGCCTGTCTCCCAATCGGGATGAGATCATCGAATTCTCCGCCGCCGTTCTGGAGCGGCAGAACGGTGAGGCCGTGGTCACCCGGGAGTATGACAACCTGGTGGCGCTGTCTCCCGGGCGGTTTGTACCACCTAAAATTCAGGCCCTCACCGGCATCACCAATCAAGACTTACGGGAGCGGGGCATCCCCAAAACCCGTCTGTGCCGGGACGTGGCGGAGCTGATTGCAGGCGAGCGCACCCTGCTCCTTGCCTACAACGCCCACTTTGACCTGTCCTTTCTTTTCTATACCCTGGTAAAAGACGGGGATGCTGCCATTTTGAAGGGAAAAGACAAGTTGGACCTTCTCACGGTGTACCGGGACCGGCGCGCCTTTCCCCACCGTCTGGCCTCGGCCATTGAGGCCTACAGCCTCCAGGACCAGGTGCAAAACTCCCACCGGGCCATTGACGACGTGCTGGCCACTGTGGCCGTCCTGGAGGCCATGGCGGCAGAGCGGGATGATCTAACCCATTACATCAACCTGTTCGGCTACAACGCCCGCTACGGCCTGGAGGGCAAACCCATTTCCTCCGTCACCTACCGTCCCCAGGGCTACGAGCCGGGCAGGCCCCTGTATGAGCAGATGGTTTTGAGCCCCCTGACATAAAGAGACAACCCACGGCGTAGCTCCACATGAGCACTACGCCGTGGGTTTTGTATTCAGATTGATTCCCATCAGGGAAGCAAGGCCAGTGTAACCACCCCAAGGAAGCATATGCCCGGTATCAACCAAAGCCAGTGCTTGTAGGATTTACAATGATTTTGGGTCAAGAGCCGGGAAGAATACGCAAAAACCAGCTACATCCAGGCCATTTAAAACAGACCACATCAAATCCCCTCCCCGGTTTCTTGTCGCTTTGTGCATAAAAACGTTGGATTTTTTTATGGCCTTCGTGCAAATTGTCTTGACTTTCCCTTTCGCAGCATATAAAATAAACGATGGATTGGTGTACCGGCTGGCGCTGTTGGGGACTGTGCCGGCCCGGTGTTACTTTTTCTGCGCAAAACCGGCGTGTTACCGTCCATGCGTCCGCCCGGCTCGGCGGATTGGCTGGCGTTTTTTATGCTGGCAGGATTCCCTGCCGTCACTCCTGAAAATCGCCCCAGGCTCCTGACGGGGCCTTGTCCGTCTGCGCCGAAGGCGTTGTGGACAGTCACCCTCCGGAAACCCAAATCTTAGTGAAGGAGGTGTGTCACGAATTATGGGACCCATTCAGATTACTTTGCTGATCCTTGGCGTTAGCCTTGTGGTTGCAGTCGCGGCCTTCCTGGCCGGCACCATATACCGGAAAAAGGTTGCCGAACGGGAAATCGGAAGCGCCGAGGAAGAGGCCACCCGTATCATCAACGAGGCCATCCGCGGCGGCGAGAGCAAAAAGAAGGAAATGCTGCTGGAGGCAAAGGACGAAATCCATAAATCGCGCACCGAGTACGAAAAGGAAGTCAAAGAGCGCCGCAGCGAGCTTTCCAAGCAGGAACGCCGCCTGCAGCAAAAGGAAGAATCCCTGGATAAGAAAATGGACGCCTACGAGCGGAAAGAGGACGACTTGACCAAAAAACAGGCCGCCATCACCGCCACCCAGAATGAGGTCAATCTTATTAAGAGAAGCCAGATGGAGGTCCTGGAGAAAATCTCCGGCCTGACCCAGGAGGAAGCCAAGAAATACCTCCTGGACAGCGTGGAATCCGAGGTTCGGCACGAAACCGCCATGAAGATCAAAGAGGTGGAATCGCAGCTGAAGGAGGAGGCCGAGCAGACGGCCCGGGAGATCATCGCCACCGCCATCCAGCGTTGCGCCGCCGACCATGCGGCGGAGACCACCGTCTCTGTAGTCCCCCTGCCCAACGACGAGATGAAGGGCCGGATCATCGGCCGGGAGGGCCGGAACATCCGGACCCTGGAAACCATCACCGGCGTAGACCTGATCATCGACGATACCCCAGAAGCCATTACCGTCTCCTCCTTTGACCCCGTCCGCCGGGAGATTGCCCGGCTGGCCCTGGAGAAGCTGATTGCCGACGGCCGCATCCACCCCACCCGCATTGAGGACATGGTGGAAAAGGCCCGGAAGGAAGTGGACCGGACCATCAAGGAAGAGGGCGAGCGGGCCTGCTACGAAACCGGCGTACACAACCTGCACCCGGAGCTCATCAAGATTCTGGGACGCCAGAAGTACCGCACCTCTTACGGCCAGAACGTGCTGAACCACTCCATCGAGGTAGCTCACATCGCAGGGCTTTTGGCCTCTGAGCTGGGCGTGGACGTGGCCCTGGCCAAGCGGGCGGGCCTCCTCCATGACCTGGGCAAGGCTGTGGACCACGAGATGGAAGGCAGCCACGTCCAGCTGGGCGTGGAGCTGGCCCGGAAGTATAAAGAAGGCGCCGCTGTGGTCCACGCCATTGAGGCCCATCACGGCGACGTAGAGCCCCAAACCATTGTGGCCTGCCTGGTCCAGGCAGCCGACGCCATTTCCGCCGCCCGCCCCGGGGCACGGCGGGAGAACGTGGAAAATTATATTCGCCGGCTGCAAAAGCTGGAGGAGCTCACTGGTTCCTACCCCGGCGTGGAAAAGGCCTACGCCATTCAGGCCGGCCGGGAGGTCCGCATTATGGTGCGGCCTGAGGAGGTCTCCGAGGACAGCATGATCCTCCTGGCCCGGGACATCGCCCGGAAGCTGGAATCCGAGCTGGAATACCCCGGCCAGATCAAGGTCAACGTCATCCGGGAGACCAAAGCAGTGGAGTACGCGAAATAATTACCCAAAAGGCATTGAAATTCTTTTGTGCCCAGATGACAAGGCGTGCTGTGGAATGTCCGCAGCACGCCTTTTATTTGGTAAAAACTATGATTTATTTTGGCTGAAAAGCGCTTTTGCAATCTCTTCGTCCTTCTGGGCCTCTTCGTCTCGATCCAGAGTATGCAATATCACGGCGCGGCGATGATAAAACAGCGCATTTTGAGGTTCTAACTGAATGGCCGTGGTTTCATCCTCCAGGGCCTCCTCAAATCGCTTCAGCTCACATAACGTTGTACTCCGGCTGTCATGGTATTGCGCATTATTGGGGTCTAACTGGACCGCCCGGTTTTTGTCCTCCATGGCTCTTTTGAACCGTCCCATTTCGTGGAGCGTCATGCCTCGACTGTTGTAATACCGTGCATTATCCGGCTCCAGCTGGACAGCGTTGTTCTTATCCTTCAGCGCTTCCTCAAGCCAACCCATCTCGTGTAATGTGACGCCCCGGCTGTTATAATACTGGGCATTGTTACCGTTCAGCTGAATGGCAACATTAGCATCTTCCAGTGCAGCCTGATAGTCCTTTTGGCTGTGTCGGGCGGTGCTGCGCAGGTTGTAAATACGGCTTTCATTCGGATAACGCTTCAGAGCATCTGTGCACAATGCAACCGCTTTCTGATTTTGACTGGCTCCCAAAGCGATCCGGATTGCCAAAAGTTGATTTTCCAGGTCTGCATCCGTGCCCTCTGCCGATTTGCTCTTCTCCGCATAGGCAATCGCTGTTACAATCCCGGAGATATCCCCTGATTGGGCTGCGCTGCTCATTTGCTTCCGGCTGACATCATAATCCTGCTTGATTTTGTCCATGCTTTTCTGAAAGGCGTCACAATTCTTTTCCGACATCAGACGAATTTTTTGACAAATATCCTCATACTCCATGTGCTCTTGATTAAACTCCTCGTAAATTTGGAGGAGAAGCTCGTCGAATCCTAGAATGGGCACCCAATATCCATTGTGCTGCTCGATGATTCCCTGGATTTTTTCAGAGGGTTTTTCCAGCTCTCCCCGGGTGCACCAGAAAATTCCGTTTAGTTGGAGCTCCTGAAGCAGGGACATCAGGGACTGATCGCCGCCGCCATAGCCGATGACAATGGGGACGTACTTGGATAGGGCCTTGCTCAGGGGTTGAATCCAGCCTTTTTCCAGAGCCTGGGTTTCTTCTCTGCGGTTCATGGGCTTATACAGCAGATCCCGATGGATCTTTGCAATGACAGGCCTCCGCCGGTCATTTCCAATGAGGGGGGCCAAGCTTTCGTGCCCCGCCACCAGAGGGTGGGTGGACTGACTGATAAACAGAGCGTCTTCCATCAAGGAGTCAAAATTTGTGGTGATGACCAAGCGGTTCTCCGTATTGCAAAGCAGATCCGCCAGATAGTAATAGCCACAGCTGGGGGATTTGCCGGTCATATGCTCCTCCAGGAAGGTAGAGGCGGAGCTTGACGCACCCTCAAAGCGGAGATCGTAAAGCGTGAAATAGTCTTCACTTTTCAGTTCGTACTCTGGCTTAAAAATGTGGGCGTATTCCTCTTCCGGAATACCCAGATTTTCCGCCCGCTCTTCGACCAGGTGCTGGATATGCTTGCTTTCCCGGAGCAGATAGTCCCGCCACCCCCGCATCATTTGAAGACCGGTGGGAATCCCGGAGGAAACTGACGCACCGGCTCCTAAAATGAAGCAAAATCTGACATCACTTTGGTACTCTTCATACATCCGGCTTACGAAGTGTTTCTCACTGAGCTTTTTCATTTCCGGGGCACCTCCAGAAGTGAAAGATTCCGTCTCCATGGGCGGTTGTCTTGGATTGATAAGTGCATTGTATCATATATTTGATAAAGTTGCAAGATGAATTCCGACGCATTTCCTGTAGATTTTACATGCTTCAGCAGAAGTGACGTGTTGCAAAATGGAACGGCCTGGACCGCTCCCTTCGCAAGGCGGCAGTTGATGCAAGCAGCGGCATTTGTTGCAATCCCGGGGGAGAGCATCCTGCAAATTAACACTTCGCAAACAACTCGTCATCAATTTGAAAACACGGAGGCAGTATGATGTGCCAGTCAAAAGGAATCCGTCATCCAATCAGGAGGTAAAATCATTATGTCAAAAAAGAACTTCGTCACTCTGATCCTAAGTGCCATTGGCGGTATCTTATTTGCCCTGGGCATGTGTATGACGCTGTTGCCAGAGTGGAACGCATGGGGCCCCGGCGTTGTGACCGGCTGTACCGGCATGGTGGTGCTGCTGGTCATGCTCCTAATTCGCCGTAAAATGGCGGGCAAACCCGTCCTGGTCAAGCTCACCGCGAAAACTGTGGCTGTCATTGTGCTGGGCATGGCGGGCACGCTGACTCTGGGCGCAGGTATGTGCATGGTTATGGTTTGGGACATGCTGGTCTACGGCATAGTCATCGGTCTGGTGGGCATTGTACTGCTGATGTGCCTGATTCCCTTAGTAAAGGGTTTGCAGTAATTGCTACACAATTAAGTTGGAATAACAGGAGGAACATATCATGGCAAAGTCCAAATTGGTTCAGGCAAACGAAAAGATTGCGGAGGCGGCTGTCAATGGCTACAAAAAAATAGAAGGCGGCGTCGTTGGTGGATATCAAAGGATCGAAGACGGCGTGGTGAGCAGCTTCACCAAAATGACCGACAAGTTCGTGGACCATTTCCTGACTCATGACGGTGAATCGGTGGAGGAAGCCAAGAAGCGTCTGGCTGCCACCGGTCAGGGGAAGCATACTGGCAAGTAACACAGGCGGGCGGCGCCGGGATGGGCCGCCCAGACTTTTTTAGATTTCCCTCTGACGCAAACAAAATATTCACATTTCTGTGGTATCATTTCAGTAAAATTCGCGGAGGGGTGCCTGATGTTCCAGATCTTAGTAGTAGAGGACGATTCCGACCTGAATCGCACGGTCTGTTCCTTCCTCAATCAAAGCGGCTATGTAGCAACCGGCTGCCTGCGTGCCAGCGACGCCTACGACGCGCTGTACCAGAGCATGTTTGACCTGATCGTCTCGGACATTATGATGCCGGAAATTGACGGTTTTGAATTTGCCAGGACGGTACGCAGCCTGGATGAAAATATCCCCATCCTGTTTATGACGGCACGAGACGATTTTGCCTCCAAGCAGCGGGGGTATCGCGCAGGAATTGACGATTACATGGTGAAACCCATCGATTTGGATGAGCTGTGCTTGCGGATCGGCGCGCTGCTGCGCCGGGCAAAGATCGCCTCCAGCCACCATTTGGAGGTCGGTAACTTCGTGATGGATGTGGACGAGCACACAGCATATCTGGGTGAGGAAGAGATCTCCCTGACCACACGAGAGTTCAACCTGCTCTATAAGCTGCTGTCTTATCCCAGAAAAACCTTTACCCGCACACAGCTGATGGATGAGTTTTGGGACGCCGGCACCGCATCCGGCCCCCGCACAGTGGATGTGTATATGACCAAGCTGCGGAGCAAGCTGGCCCGTTGTGACGCCTTTGAGATCGTCACGGTGCATGGCTTGGGCTACAAGGCGGTGATCAAATGAGCAGAGGGCGGCGTACCTTCCTTTGGAGTGCGTTGAATTATTTGCGCTCCTTCCTGCTGTTTGCTGCATCCATCGGCATGGCAGTCACCTGTACATTTCTGGTGTTTTTCTCCACCGTTTCCCTGTCAGAAGAGGAGATACGGACCTTTGCACCGGTTGTTTTTGTCAATGTGCTGGTGCTGGCTGCCGTCTGCGTGGGGATCGACGCACTGAGACGATACGTGACGGTCAAGCGCCCAGCCAGGAAGATTCAAGGGGTCTTGGAGCGGCTGATGAACGGAGACTTCGATGCAAGAATCTCCGTTCCCGAGGTGATGGATCGATATAGCCACTTTGGAGAGATTGCCGAGCATATCAACGCCCTTGCCGGAGAGCTGGCCGGGGTGGAGACACTGCGGACGGACTTCATTGCCAACGTCTCCCATGAGCTGAAAACGCCGCTGGCTGTGATTCAGAACTACGGAACCATGCTGCAGCAGCCCGGCTTGACCGAGGAAAAGCGGCTGGAATATGCAAGGTCTGTCACAGACTCTGCCCGTAGGCTTGCAAGCCTCGTTACCAATATTCTGAAGCTGAACAAATTGGAGAACCAGCAGATTTTCCCCGCCGTCTCGGTGTACAACTTGAGCGAGCAGCTGTGTGAAAGCCTGCTGCAATTTGAACCTGTCTGGGAGAAGCAGGGCATTGAAATCGATGTAAATCTTGCAGAAGGTGTCAGAATCTCTGCTGACGCAGAGCTTCTTTCTTTAGTTTGGAACAATCTACTCTCCAACGCCTTCAAGTTCACACAGCAGGGGGGAACGGTCGGTGTGGTTCTGACCGCAGACAGCCAGTACGCCACGGTGCAGATCTCCGACACCGGCTGCGGGATGTCACCAGAGGTGGGCGCGCATATTTTTGAGAAGTTCTACCAGGGCGATGCCTCCCACGCTACCCAGGGCAACGGTTTGGGCCTGGCTCTGGTCAAGCGTGTGGTGGATATCATGGGCGGGGAAATTTGCGTGGAAAGCGCTCCGGAAGTGGGCAGCACCTTCACCGTAAAAATCCGGAGGAATTGTCATGAAGGCTTGGAACAGGATCTGTAAGAAGCTGCTGCTTCCGCCAGGGTGGGTGATGGCCATTCTGGCAGGTTTCAGCGCAGCGGCGCTCCCGGTGGTGTTTCTCCGGGGAGCGGACGAACACCCGGCGGCATACGCCGTCTATGCTCTGTCCGCATACGCCTTAACGGTGGTATGTATCTTCCTGGTCAGGACTCTGCCGGGATTCTACCGGGCAGCCAGACAGAAGCTCTATGCAAATCCGTGGGGCAAGCGGTTCATGACCGATGCTGCCTTCCGGGTTTGGATGTCTCTCTTAGTCTCTCTGGGAATGAACCTGGTGTATTCTGCCTTCAAGCTGACGGTTGGGATTGTTTATTCCTCATTTTGGTGGGGAGCGGTTGCTGTTTATTATATTGTCCTGTCCATGATCCGATTTCTTTTGCTCTGCCAGATGAGAAGCATGCGCAGTCAGCAGGACATCATGTCCGAGTATCGCCGATATCGTCTGTGCGGCGCCATGCTGGTGCTTCTCAACCTGTCATTGACCGGCTTGGTGGTGCAAATGGTCCGGGACCATCGGGCGTATGTCTATCCGGAATCCATGGTCATCGCTTCGGCGGCTTACACATTTTATACAGTCGCGGCCTCCATTCTGGATATGGTCAAATACCGGGCATACAAAAGTCCTATTTTATCAGCGGCCAAAATCATCCGCTTTGCGGCTGCCCTGGTGTCTCTTCTGTCCCTGGAGACTGCTATGCTGGCTCAGTACGGCGGCGGAGAAGGCTTCCGCCGGTCCATGACCGGTCTGACCGGAGGTGGCGTCTGTGTGATGGTGCTTGCCATGTCCGTCTATATGATTCTCAAGGCAAATCGGGAACTCAAAAAATACACACAGGAAGCGTGTGTGGGGAAACAACAGGAGCGTCAAAACATGGAGAACAAAAACGAAGCATTTCACTACATCTATTCTGCCAGGGAGCAGGAGGAGGTTCGGCGGATCCGTCAGAAATACACGCCCAAGGAGCGCGACCGGCTGGAGCAGCTGCGCAGGCTGGACCAACGCGTTTCCAGAAAAAGCGCTGCGGTTTCCCTCACGGTGGGGATTCTGGGAACCTTGCTCTTAGGCCTGGGAATGTGTGCCACCATGGTTTGGATGGGGCCGTGGTTCATTCCCGGTATCGTCATTGGGCTGGTCGGCATTGCCTTGGTTGCTCTCGCATATCCGCTGCATACCCGGATCGCCAAACAGGAGCGCGAGAAGGTTGCGCCGGAGATCCTGCGCTTGGCCGATGAGCTCATGAAGTGAAGCCCCATCGGAAAATCGCATCTCCCCCGCTCAGGGCACAACCTGTCGGGCAAATAGGAATTTCCGTCAGCATCCAGGACGTCACGCAACCACAAGCCCGCCAAATCGGAATTTGGCGGGCTTGCATGCTGCAGTGGGCAGCTGAGACTTGTTTAGGTCCGGTTACAGCTTGATCTGAATGTGCACATCCTCCAGCTGCTTCTGTTCCACCTGACTGGGAGCGCCCATCATCAAATCCTGGGCGTTTTTGTTCATGGGGAAGGGAATGATCTCCCGGATGGAGTCTTCTCCTGCCAGGAGCATGACCATGCGGTCCACACCCGGGGCAATGCCGGCGTGGGGAGGCGCGCCATAGGTGAAGGCGTTGTACATGGCGGGGAATTTGGCCTTTACATCCTCCTCGCCCAGGCCTACCAGGGAAAAGGCCTTGACCATGATCTCCGGCACATGGTTCCGGACAGCCCCGGAGGACAGCTCCACGCCGTTGCACACCAGGTCATACTGATAGGCATAAATCTCCAGGGGGTCCTTCTCCTCCAGGGCCTGCATACCGCCCTGGGGCATGGAGAAGGGGTTGTGACAGAACTCCAGCTGGCCGGATTCCTCCCCGATTTCGTACATGGGGAAGTCCACAATCCAGCAGAATTCATACCGCTCCTGATCCATATGGCCGGGCACGGAGGCGCCCAGAAGCTTCCGGAGGACGCCGGCGGTTTTCTGGGCGGCGGACTTCTTCCCGGCGGAGACCGCTACAAAGGAATTGGGCTTCAGGCCCAGCTTGGCCACCAAGGCCTCCTTCTTCTCCCCCAGGAACTTGGAGATGCCCCCCACCAGCTCGCCGTTTCCGTCCAGGCGGAACCAAAAAGCCTTGTTGCCGCCAGAGGCCACTTCGGCATCGGCGCAGAGCTTATCAATCTGCTTCCGGGTCTGGGTGAAGTCGTGGACCACCACGGCCTTTACCACCGCGCCCTCAAAGGGCCCGAAGCCGCAGCCGGTTACTTCTTCTGTGATGTCCTCTACGGTGAGGTCAATGCGCAGGTCCGGCTTGTCGGAGCCGTACTTCTCCATGGCCTCGTTGTAGGAAATGCGGCGGAAGGGGGCGGTGGAGGCAGTGGAATATTTGCCATACTTGGTAAAGATGGGGGGGAAGACCTTCTCAATGACGGCAAACACGTCATCTTGGGTAGCAAAGGCCATCTCCATGTCCAGCTGGTAGAACTCACCGGGAGACCGGTCCGCCCGGGCGTCCTCGTCCCGGAAGCAGGGAGCAATCTGGAAGTACCGGTCAAACCCGGCGGTCATCAGCAGCTGCTTGAACTGCTGAGGGGCCTGGGGCAGAGCGTAGAACTTGCCGGGGTGATTCCGAGCGGGAACCAGGTAATCCCGGGCGCCCTCAGGAGAGGAGGAGGTGAGGATGGGGGTGGTGATCTCCAGGAAGCCCTCGGCAGTCATCCCGGCCCGAATGGCAGAGACCACATTGCACCGGAGAATGATGTTCTCCTTCACCGCCGGGTTCCGCAGATCCAGGTAACGGTACTTCAGCCGGGCATTCTCGTCGGCTTCCCGGGACTTGTTGATCTCAAAGGGCAGGGCATTGTGGTAGCACTTGCCCAGAACCGTAATGTCTGTGGGAGCCACCTCAATGTCGCCGGTGGGCAGCTTGGGGTTTTTGCTGGCCCGCTCCCGGACGGTGCCGGTGACGGTGACGGTGGACTCTTTGTTGATGCCCTTGACCTTCTGCATCATCTCCTCCGTCTCCACCACCACCTGGGTGGTCCCATAAAAATCCCGCAGGACCAAAAAAGCGAAATTCGCGCCCACTTCCCGGACATTTTCCAGCCAACCGGCCAGGGTGACCACTTTTCCGGCGTCGGAAAGGCGCAGCTCGCCGCAATTGTGTGTTCTGGATTGGAACATAGCAGATTCCTTCCTCTCATAGAAACCGGCTCAGGCCAGAGCCGAAATTTATCTTATTTTCTCACAAATCATGAGGATTGTCAATTGTTTGCACACGGAGAACACGTCAATGAGGCGCCCCCCCAAAAGGTGCATTCACCTTCCAGGTGTAGGGCCCGGCTGTTCTCCGTGTTTCAGCTCAAACGCCTGCTCCCGCCCTCGTCTGCCGGTACAGAGCCTGGAGGGCAAAGACCCGGTTTGTGGTTTCCCCAGTGTCCCGGCGGCCCTCCAGGGCCAGGGCCTCGTCCTCCAGGACCCAGCTCAGGGAAATCTCCTGGTCTGCCCTGGCCTCATTCAGGTAGCAGATGTGGACCTTGGACAGCACGTGATCCCTGTGCCACTGGGTGGGCAGCAGGTCCTCCATCCAGTTGAGATACTTGGTGTTGGACAGGTGCCCGTTGCAATCCAGCTCCGAGTAACGCACCCGGCGGAGCTCCTGGTTGTCGTAGACCCGGGGGGCAATGCCCATGGGGTTCGCCAGCTCGCCGCCCCGGAGGAGCCCCGGCACCTGAATGCCGCTGCCGCTGGGCAGCACCATGGCCCGGGTGTTCACATCCATCAGCAGCCACAGCGCCACCGCCCGGAACAGCTCCTCCCCCTGGGGCGTCCGGCCCACCATATACCGGGGATAGGCCGTCCGGCTGGGGGGCCCCGGCCAGGTCTCCGCCAGCACCGTCTCCCCGATTCCCGGCAGGCGGTGAATCTCAATGGTCTGGCGGACGATGGCCCAGAACAGCCCCCGGGGATCCAGCTGCTCCCGGCCCACGCCCAGAAGGGCCGCATGGTCCCCTGCCGTCTCCTGCATCACCTCCAGCAGGGAGGCCGGGCGCATCCGGCCCCACCGGTCCACATGAGTGGCGTCCACCAGGGTCTTTCTCGTAAAAATCATATTGTTATCCATTTGAACCTGCTCCTTTCAGGCAAAACCGCCTGGCCATGGGGTCAGAATACCACCACCGTGGTATCATACGGTATCTCGTCATAAATATAGCTGCAATCTTCATCATACATCCGGACGCAGCCGTGGGAAGAGGGGGTGCCCATGGTCCCATCCAGGAGGGACTCATCGCTGGACCGATAGGGCCGGGAATGGAAGGCCTGCCCACCCCAGAAGCCGGTGATGTGGTACACCCGGTAGTAATCGTCAATGTACTGACCGTCAATGGTATCGGAGAACCGCCAACGGTAGGTTTTGTAAATCACGGAGAAGACGCCGGTCACTGTGGGTGTCAGGTTGGTCCCCGTGGAGCAGGGGCTGGAACGGATCAGCTTCCAATTTCCTTTGCTCCCCTGGAAAATATTCACCCGCTGGGTCTTCAGGCTGATCCAAAGGAGGTAGCCGGTGGGGCTGGAGTAGCCCTTTTGGTTCACAAATCCCTCCTTGGTGGCGGTGGAATAGTCCTCCCCTTGGGTGTAATCGGTTCGGGAGACCAGGTAATCGTCCCAGTTTACCCATCCCACGGTGCCGTCTGCCAGCCGCACCTGTCCCGGTGTGCCGGGGTCCTGGGAGTAATACAGGTGGGTCAGGGCCGTCCCCTGGGGCAGATATTGCAGAATGTAGCTCATGCTCCGGTCCCCATACAGGGGAGTCCGGCGGAGGACCTCCGCCTCAATGTTCACCCCCTGGACCGTCTCCAGGGCCGTCTCATAGTCCCAGCGTTCCCGATCTACCTTCACCGTATACTGGGCCCGGACCGTTTCTCCCCCGCAGGTGAGGACCACCGTAAACACCGGGTCCTGCTCCGGCCGCTGGGCCCGGTCAAAGGTCTTGGTGCAGGTGGCCGTTGCCCCTTCCCGCAGAGTGAAGCTGCTGCTGCCTCCCAGCAGCTTTCCATTCAGGAACCACACCACCTGGCAGGTGCGCGCCCCGTCGGTGCAGCCGTAGCCGGCGGTAAAGTTCGTAAACTTCGCCGTGAGGACCGCTTTGGGACTGTTTGCAGAGATGGAGGCGGGGCCGGTCACCTGGACCTGCAGGCCCTCCAGGCCCCAGTCCACCTGATCCACCAGCTCCCCGTAGGCCAGCTCCACCACGCAGTGGCGGCCCTGCACCACCACGCTTCCGGCATAGCCGGAGCCTGTGAGCCGGGTCCGCTCCATGGGCAGGAGCACCTCCCCGGCCTGGCCCCGGACCTCTACAGTAGCCCCGGCGGCAGTCGCCGTCAGGCGGTCCACCTCCCCGGAGAGGACCGCGCCGCTGCAGTGGACCGACGCCGTTTCATAATCCCCCGAGAGGACCCCGGGGCCGAACACCTCCAGCCGGACTGCGTCCAGCGCCACCTCAGCGCCGGACCCGGCGCTCACCAGCAGGGGGAAGGTTCCCTCACCCGTCGCCGTGAGGCAGGAGGCCACGGACACCTCCCCGGCGGATACCGCCTCCAGGGTCAGCTCCGTGCCGGTGGCGCACCGGAGAATCAGCCGGTCTGTCACCTGGATTTCCGTCACGGTTTGGCTTCCCGACAGGCCCGCCCCCAGCACCAGGCTGCCCTCCAGGCGGTAGCCCTGGGGCAGAGGCTCCGTGCCCCGGTAGAGGACAAAGCCGGTCTCCGGCAGCTCCTGGGGATCGTCGCAAATCTGGTCCAGTAGTTTATAGAAGAGGGCGGCCACCTCCTGGCGGGAAATCGGGTCCCGGGGCTTCAGGTAGCCGGTGTCATAGCCGGTGACGCAGCCCACCTCCGCCAGGGCGCTGACGGCATCCCGGGCATAGGGCTGGACCTTTTCCCCATCCCGGAACCGGGTATAGGCCCGCCGGTTCTGGGGGTACAGCCCAAAGGCCCGGGCCAGCACTGTGAAGGCCTCCTGCCGGGTGATGGACCGCATGGGGGCCATCTGGGTGGCGGAGACGCCGTTGAAAATCCCCAGGCTCACCGCCGCGCTCAGCTCCCGGTTGTACCAGGCCGCCGGGTCCAGGTCCCGGTAGGGGGACAGGTCCCCCTGCTCCTTGGCCCCCAGGAGCCGCACCAGCATGGCGGCCATCTCCGCCCGGGTGGTTCGCCCCGTGGGGTCCAGGTTGTAGTCCCCCCGGCCCTGGAGGATGCCGTTGCGCACCGCAAACATCAGAGGCTCCCTGGCCCAGTTATCCGGGAAGGTGTACCCTTCCAGAGGGTCCGGCTCCGTGGGCTCCGGTTCCGTAGGTTCAGGCGCCTCTGTAGGCTCCTCCGTCGCCTCTGGCTCCGTCTCTTCCTGAGGAGGGGCAGTGGGTTCCTCCGTCACTTCCGGGGCGTCTGTGGGGCCCTCTGGGGCCCCTGTGGGGTCTGTCCCTTCCTCTGGGGCCGCCGTCTCCGCCGGGGCCAAGGTCTCCCACCCCTCCGGCGCCGCCTCCGCCCAGGCCCCGGGAATCACAGCCTGGAGAGCCAGGCACGCCAGCAGCAGGATGCTGAGGATCCGATATTTCCTATGTTTCATGTTCATTCTCCTTTCGCCTCTTGAAAAAGAACCGCCGCTTCTTCCGTCCGGCCCTGGGACTGAAGGAATCTACCCAGGTTTCGGCAAACCCTGGCAAGATCGGGTTGATAAACCCCTGGCGCAATTCGCGCCTGCTTCCGGCTCAGTTCCAGGGACTCCCGGTATAGCTTCTCCGCCTCTTCGCGCCCCTCTGTGCTGTCCGACAGCAAAAGCGCCAGATTGTTGCATGTCCCCGCCATATTCGGCTCATACATACTCGGGTTGGTCGCTGCCAGCTTCCGGTACAGCTCCAGGGCTTCCCGGAACAGCTCCTCCGCCTCTTCTCGCCCTTCTGGACTGGCTGCCAGCAAAATTGCCAGATTGTTGCATGTCCCCGCTATATCCGGCTCATACATACTCGGGTTGGTCGCTGCCAGGTTCCTGCGCAGCTTCAGCGCTTCCCGGTACAGCTTCTCCGCTTCTTCGCGCCCCTCTGGGCTGGCTGACAGCAAATTCGCCAGATTGTTGCATGTCATCGCTACATCCGGCTCGTACACACTCGGGTTAGTCGATGACAGCTTCCGGTACAGCTCCAGGGACTCCCGGTACAGTGCTTCTGCTTGTGCCCGTAGGTTTTGCTCACGGCATCGCAATCCTAAACTATGTAAAATTGGCGCCTTCTCATCTCCAGGCTCCCCATTCTGAGCCAGAAGACATGCATGCTCTCCCACTGTCTGCAGCGTTTCCCGCCACAGGTACTGCTCCCCTCCGGAGAGTCCTTTATACCACCGGTTCCACGCCTTCAGCAGGGGGCCGCAGGCTGCAAAGCTGACCCCTGCCGTCTCAAAGGCCACCTGACGGATCACCGGGGACAGGAAGACCCGGTCTTCTGCCCGCTCCACCCAGTGGCGCTTCACCAGCCGGTTGAGGCCGTTCCGGTTGGGCAGGCCGCACCATAGACACAGGTTCCCCGGCGCAATGCCCTGAGGGCCCAGGAGGGAGAGGTTGACCAGAAGCTTCCGCTCCTCCTGGGGCAGCTCCGCCGCGTTCAGCACGGCGCACAGCACCTGGAAGGCATTTTCCCCCTTCATCGGTTTGCCATCCTTCACCAGCTGCACCTCGGAGTCCCCCACCTGCCGGAGGCCCTGCTCCAGCCGATCCAGCAACTGCCCGGTGGTGAGGCCGTCGGCCTCCTTCTGGGCCGCCAGGAGAATCACCGCCGTGGTGTGCCCCTCCACCTGGCGGATCAGCTCCCGGACCTCCTCTTCCCGGTCGCCCTTTCCCAGGCTTGCGTGGCGGAGAAACAGCCGGTAGGCGTCCTCTTCCTCCAAAGCCTCCAGGTCCACCTGGGCAAAGTGGGGGCGGAAATCCTGCCGGGTGGTGAGGACCACCTGGGCTCCCAGGCTTTCCAGGTCCGCCAGACCGTCATCCCCGGCCACGTCAAAGTTGTCAATCACCAGGAGGGTATCCCGGCTGCACAGCTGCCGGAGCCGCAGGAGCTTCCGCCGGTAATACGCCGCCCTGGCCCCTCCATCCTCGGGGGGCAAGCCGGCAAACTCCGGGTCGTCCAATACCGTCATGTCCAGGAGCAGCCGCCGCAGGCCGGAGGCCTCCACCGGGTCCTCCGCCTTGGGCTCCCCAGGGTGGTAGAACATCCGCACCACGGTTTTCCCGGCCTCCGCCTGGTCCCGGGCATATTGGGCCGCCAGCTCGCTCTTCCCAATGCCTCCCACACCGGACAGGAACACCAAATCAGAGGTCCGGAGCTTCTCCGCCAGCTCCTGCTTCCTGGTTTCCCGCCCCAGGAAGTCTTCAGCCGGCAAAACATCCCCCCAGGAGGCCGGCTTCAGCCGGGCGGAAGGCTTGGACGCCGCTCCGCCTGGGTCCGGCCGTTTCGACGGTTCTGGCTCCCCTTTGCCCTCCGCCAGCATGGACAGAATGGTGCAAACGCAGCTGTGGTCCCCCTGGGGGTACCAGATGGGGCGAATTTTCAGCCGCAACAGCTCCCCTTCTCGTTCCTGCTGCCGTTCAGGCAGTTGCGGCCACTCTACAACGGCATAGTGATGGATTCTCCGGTTTTCTCCTGACAGCTGGAGCATCCGCTCTACCAGGTAGTCCTTCTCCAGGCTGCACCCCAAAAAGAGCAGCGTTTCATGCTGCCACAAACGGCGCAGCACCGCCGGGTTCACTGCATTCTCGTCCTGGGGGTAATGCTTCTCATATTGCCACTGGGCCAGCACAATGCTGTCCGGGTTGTCATATGTGCCGTGCAGCTTTAAAAGAAAGGGTTGCCCTCTTCGCTCCAGCTCTTCAAACTCGCCTGCGCTTTGCAGGGTTGTGGGTAAAATGACTTTTTTCCCCGCTTCCGGAGCAAACCGTTCCAACACCGTGTCATAATTGGTGGTCACATAAGACCGGACTCCCATGCTCTGCAGCAGCCTCACATAGTTTCGGGCTGGATCTATCTCTTTCATTTTACTTGGACGAAAATGCCGCTGCACAGCTTCCTCAATCCCGCTTTGCAAATCCTTGTCAAGCGCTTCTGCCAGCGGTAAAAACGCTTGCTCGTCCAGCATCTTGCACAGCCCCTCTCGCTCAGAGGGAGATGCATACCGTTCAATAACATTTCGCAAAAAACCGGGCCACGTCGGATAGCCAAAATTTACCGACATACCTGCCCCAATGAAGGGCAAAAACCGAGTCTTTTTCAATTCCTGAACATCATCTGCACACTCCCGCCCTTCCCAAAACTGCCACAATTCCTGCTCTGTCATGCCATTCCCTCCCCGCTGTCCCTCATCCCGTTGGCTCTTCCGGGCTTTTCCTGTCCATTATATCAGCCTAACTCCTATCTGTCCACTTTTTCCCACAGGATTTGACCGAATTGCAGCCCTGTATAATCCCCGCTCCGGGGAACATCCTAGGGAAGAGGTGATTTTTATGGCAAAGCAAGGCATGGCCCGTCCGGACTGGACGAAGCGGCCCCGAAACAGCGCGCCGCCGGTGCCGGAGATTCAGGGGAAGGCCAAAACTACCAAAACCCCAGCCCGCCCTATCATCGCCGGAACCTCCGGCCCCCAGCAGAAGGTCTACCACGGCGCCCCCCACAGCGAGCGACCCATCTCTCCCGCCCACGGCATCATAGACACAGACCTGGCCCGGGACAACCTGGAGAACGACATCCCCGCAGCAGACCTGGAAGATCTCTAGCCTAAGCTCCCCACAGAACACCGGCAGCCCCGTTCCCAGTCCACCACGATGGCGCAGGCGCCATGCAACCACCCCGCCTGCGCCATCGCATATTTTATGGATATAAAAAACCCGTCCAGAGCCGGAACATGCATGTTCCGGCCCTGGGCGGGTAAATCGTCCTGTGAAAGGGGTAATCAGTAACAGAGCCCCTTTTCCTCCAGGGTCTGAATCACACCCTTAAGCTGCTGGGCGGAGGCGTGGAGGGCGGAAAGCTCGTCCTCGCTCAGGGGGATCTCCAGGACAGCCTCCACGCCGTCCTTGCCGACCACAGAGGGAACGCTGAGGGCCAGGCCACACAGGCCGTATGCGCCCCGGAAGACGGTGGACACAGGCAGAACTGCCTTTTCATCTTTCACAATGCATTCAGCAATGCGGCCCACGGCCATGGCAATGCCGTAATAGGTGGCACCTTTCCGGGAAATAATCTCATAGGCGCTGTCCCGTACTTCCTTGTAGATTTTTTGCATGGCCTCCTGGCTGTAAGCCTGACCACGGAGCTGGCAGAAGTGGTCCAGATCAATACCGGAGATATTGGCGCCGCTCCACACCGCCAGCTCGCTGTCGCCGTGCTCCCCGATGATCATGGCATGCACATTTCGGCTGTCCACCTTCAAAAGGCGGCTCAGCAAATATTTGAGCCGGGCTGTATCCAAAACCGTACCGGAGCCAATGACCCGGTGGATTGGGTAGCCGGAAATCCGCTGCGCCTCATAGGTGAGAATATCCACGGGATTGGATACGATCATGAGGATGCCCTCAAAAGAAGTGGCAGTGATCTGCGGAATGATGGACTGAAGGATTTTCACATTCCGTTCAATCAGGTCCAGCCGTGTCTCGCCGGGCTTCTGATTGGCGCCGGCGGTGATAATCGTAAGTGCGCTGTCAGCCAGGTCCGCATAGGTGCCGGCGTAAATGTCCATCTCAGAGGCATAGGGCAAACCATGGCTCAAATCCATGGCCTCGCCCTCAGCCTTGGCCTGGTTGGCATCGATGAGTACCATCTCGGAGAACAGGCTTTTCTGCATCAGGCTGAACGCGATGGAGGCCCCTACAAAACCGCAGCCTACCACGGCAACTTTCCTGGGATTCAACATATGGATCATCCTTTCTGATTATTTCATTCGGAAGTGAGCAGAAACTTCTTTGTCTATATTGTACGAGGATCTCCAAGAGAAATCAACCAGGAAACCCGCCGAAAAACCTTTGGTTTCCAGCTCTGTTTTGTGCTCCCTGTCCATTGCATGGAGGCGCGCCGCATGCTGCGGCGCGCCTTTGGGGAAGCTTCTTACTTCAGGCTCTGCTCATAGGCCTCGACCATTTTCTTGACCATCTGGCCACCCACAGAACCGGCCTCGCGGCTGGTGAGGTCGCCGTTGTAGCCTTCCTTCAGGTTCACACCGACTTCGCTGGCGGCTTCCATCTTAAACTTGTCCATAGCGGCACGGGCTTCCGGAATGTTGATCTGGTTGTTGTTCTTCATAATCTCTGCATCTCCTTTTTCATTTTCGGGTCGGAATATGTCCGAAGTGGTCAAATTCGTTCCCGCAAGCCTAGTTTCACCCGATGTGTCTGGGATATGCGGGTCAGTTTTCGGAAATGCGCGAAAATTCTGGCATCAAAAAACAGGGGATCGGATGTGGGCCCGATCTCCACACCAAGATGAATCCGTAAAAGATGTGCACTGCTTTCCCACCAGAGCCTTAAACACCGCCTCTTCGCTGCTATAGCACCTATAAAAGGCGCCAGTAATCACTCCTGCAGCCGTGGCAATCTGGCCAAGTGATGCAAATTAGAAGCCCTTTTCCAGAAATTCCACCTTTGCTGCCTGAAGAATCAGCTTCCAAGCAGGCAGTTCCCCTTCCGCGATGCTATTATACATGGCTGCCGCATTACATGCTACCTCATTCCCCCGAGCAAGGGTCAGCCTCAAACGATTTTGCAAAACTGTGCATCACTACGGGAGGCAAAACAACAAATACCCAAACATGTTCTCACTCCCGTTTACCTGACACATACTTAGAAATTCTTACCTGAGCAAATTGCTTGACTCATCCGGTAAAAGGTGGTAGAATGACCCCAGGTTCACCAAGCAGACCTGCAGATAATTTGCCGCTATGGTGGAATAGGCAGACACAGCAGACTTAAAATCTGCCAGAGGCGACTCTGTACCGGTTCAAGTCCGGTTAGCGGCACCACCTATTATAACTGGGAATATTCTTCGCCTGCACGTTCCCAGATAAAGTGGGCCTGTTGCAAAAAACAAATTTGCGGCAGGCCCTTGGTTACATTTCAGCAGGCAGGACGCAAGGGGGCAAG
>OFMD01000186.1_pt1 | contig 56226 bp, 57 predicted proteins | sample 1541211 | NCBI WGS metagenome assembly OFMD01 (sample SAMN04209231, study PRJEB22552) | human gut metagenome | biome: gut; material: feces | host: Homo sapiens | place: USA: Oklahoma | reverse complement strand
TATCAGATTCATTAATATTTGTCCGAAAAAGTGTCTTAATTTATGAGACCATTATAGATAATAGGGAAACTTACTTGGAACAGGTGATTCATGCAGCGTCTGAAAAATATAAAATATTAGAGCCAATACCATATGAGAGTTTAACAGCAGAGATGATGTTAGATATTTCTCACCAAGTAAAAATGAAGTGCAAGAAGTATGTGGTAGGTGCTCTTTTTGAAGATACGAATAGATTGTTTTATTCGTTTTCTAAAAAAGAGGAATGGATTCAGATTAATCCTGTTATGTATGAATTTGTATGCAAGCATAAGGTAGTAATTGAAAAACTAAATTATTATGAGTGGGCGCGTTTTTTGGAAAGGGTCAATGAAGAAAAGGTTGCAGTCAAACTTCTTAATAAGATCAATGAAAGCACTAAAAGAAATAATCTTGCGATATATAGACAAATTTTATATGAAGAGTTTGAAAGTAAGACTTGTTTCTACTGCGGGAAACAACTAAGTCCCGATGAGATTGATGTAGATCACTTTATCCCATGGTCATTTATTAAAGATGATAATCTGTGGAATCTTGTGTTGGCGTGTCCATCATGTAATCGAAAGAAAAATGACAAATTGCCAGCAGGGGATTATCTTGCAGCGCTTGTTTATCGTAATCAGCATCTTTTGATAGAAACGCATAGACCGGAAATGAAAAATTACCAAGAACGAATGGTAAGATATGTTTATAACTGGGCTAAGATAAACGGCTATAATAAGATTTGGCAACCAGAGAGAAGGAAGGTGTTAGTATAAGTATGTCTGAAAGCAAAAAGCAACGAAAATGGGTTAGAGAAGAGGTAGTTATTCTCGTAACAGAATATTTCAAAACTAAAAATCTGCCAGCAGAAGAAATTTCAGATAATCACCAAATGATAAGTGCCTTCTTGCGTAAGCGGGAGGAAATGTTAACTGGTTTGCCGGTAGCTGATATTTTTAGAAACTATGCAGGTATTCACATGCAGTCGGGAAGAATACGTTGTCTGGATCCAGACACACCGTATTCAGGAATGCAGGGAACTAAACTTCAAAAAGAAATAGTACAGGAATATCTTGAAAATCCTTTGAAAATGGTGGAAGAGGCGGATGCTATATATGCCAAATATCAGAAATAATTCTACTATCGATTATTACAATTTACATGCGAAGGAATATTTTGAAACTACTGTGAATACGGATGTGTCAGAATGTTGCGAGAGATTTCTTAAATATCTTACGACAGGGGATAGCATTATTGATATAGGTGCTGGAAGTGGTAGAGATATTCATTTTTTCAAAGTAGAGGATATATAGTTGATGGCATAGATGCATCTTTTGAACTCTGTAAAATTGCATCAGACTATACAGGTGTTGATATTAAGTGCAAAACAATTCAAGAATGGAGTCCGGAAAAGCTTTACAATGGTATATGGTCAAATGCTTCTTTGTTGCATCTTTCATTAGATGAAATTGGAGATTTTCTTTGCAAGATTCCGCATGCTCTTCGTGATGGAGGAGTGGCATATATCTCATTTAAGTGTGGTATTGTAACGGGAACAGATGCTGATGGGAGATTTTTTACGAATATATCTGAACAAGATGTACAGCATTTGATTGAAAAAAGTACAGCAATTTCTTTAGTTGATATGTGGAGCACCGATGATAAATTAAACAGAGACGGTTTTTATTGGGTGAATGTTATCATAAAAAAACTTGAAAAATAAGACTTATTAGAGGTGATGAGTCTTTTTTGGTGGCGTTTTAGCACTCTTTTCAAATGAGTGCTAAAAAAGTATTGACTTCATTGCTATGCTATGATATACTTGACACAGATCGAGCAAGATGAAAGTCTCATGGTATATGCTGTGGGAATAAAAGATATCGGTGTGTCGGTGTACGTAATAGAATAATATGGGTTACAGAGGGATCGTGCCCTCATTTTGTAGTTGTGGTATCTCTGTATCCGTTTTATATATTTGTATATTTGATATTGGTATTTTTTTAACCTTTCACTTGTCGGTGAAAGGTTTTTTTAATGCTCGAAAATCAAATACAAGGAGGACATGTACTATGTCAGAAACAAGATTTGAGGGATTGCCCCAGATACAGACGAATGCCCTAATTAATATCTCGCAGGTTTATGAGTCATTGAGATATAATGATTATTCTGTTGAGAATGGAATTGGAGAAATAGTTGATAATTCTGTTGAGGCGGGAGCAAGTGAAATCAGAGTGTATTTCACGAGAAAGAGTAGAAGAGTTGGTAAAAAGGAAATTGAGGAAATCGATAAAATAATCATTATCGATAATGGATCAGGAATGAGTCCGGAAGTCGTAGCGAAGTGCCTGGTTCTTGGTTGCTCCATGAGAGAGCATAAAAATGGCAAGCTGGGGATTGGAAGATTCGGAGTAGGAATGACGTTAGGAAGTATTTCTCTTGCTAGACACGTAGAAGTGTACTCAAGGGATAGTGCTAACAGGGAGTTTTATTATACATACATTGATCTTGACGAAATCCATGAAGATTTGCGTGATACTGTTCCAGAGCCGGTTCCTAAGAGCATTCCAGAAGAGTATGAATCGTTCTTTGAAGGCCATACAGGAACAATGGTGGTATTGTCTAATTGCGACAGAATGGACGGAACAGGTAAGAAAACAAGTCCAAGTGAAATGAACGGATTAATTGCAACATATCTTGGACGCACTTACCGTAAGTTTATTGAAGCTGGATTGAAAATATATTTGGATGACAGACAAGTTTACATGCATGATCCGCTTTATGTTTCGGGACCAACTCAGTTTGATACTAAAGAAAAGCAGGATCCTAAGGCTGAGATATATGCTACTTCTACTATAGAACTGCCAATACCCGGAAGAGAAGGTGAAACGGCTGAGGTAACAATTAGAATTTCACTTCTTCCAAAAGAGTGGAGATTAAATATTGGTGACGGCGGTAATGCCGAAGCAAGAAAACGTAAAATTGACCAGAATGAAGGCGTTTCTATATTAAGAGCGAATAGAGAGGTATTATACGATAAGGTACCATACCTCATTGGTCTTAAGAAGGGGCAGTTTTCATATCAGGAAAATGACAGATGGTGGGGATGTGAAATATCATTTCCTCCGGAATTAGATGAGTATTTTCAGGTTAGATATATAAAGCGTGGTGCAGAGCCAATTGGTTCCTTGAAGGATAGACTTAAAGAACAGTTAACTGGGTCGGTTACTTCATTAAGAAGGATAATTAAAAGCGACAGAGATCAAAAGAAAGCCGAAGAAAACCAGAGCAAGAGTGCATTTGAAAATGCGGAACAGCTAATGAGCGATTTGAATGCTGTACTTCCTAAGAATCAGAATGGTAAATCTATGTCGAAGGAAGAAGAGCAGCAGAAAATTGATGAAATTTTGAGTCAGTCTATTTCGCAGGATGGAAACGAAGAGTTAAAGCAGGAAGAAAGACGCCGTGAGATTATGAGCAAGGTTTATTCCATTGTCCCGGTTAAGTATCCACAGCAGTTCCTGTTTGAAACGGAGAATCTTCTGGATGATAAAATTGTAATTAAGTTGAATGTGAATCATCCGTTTTATCAGAAGGTAATAAATCCTCTTTGCGGAGATATTACTGAAGAAGAGGGGGCAGAAGAATACAACGATAAAGCTAAGATAAAAGATGCAATTATGCTTCTACTTTTAAGTTATGCCAAAGCTACAGCTAAGTTCCCTGAAGAAAATCAGGATTTATTTAATAATCTTGTGGTGGAATGGGGTACCATTCTTAACACAGTTGTCAAAAAACTAGATTAAGGGGGGATTGTTTTGATACGTAATGGACTTAGCGGTAAAAACGATGTTTTAAAGTCACTGTGTGAAACGTATGTTGTCACAATTAGAAATATGCACCTTCCTAAGAAACCAAGAGTATTTGATGTTACTGTCAATAGTAAAGGAGAAATCCTTCGTTATGACATGCAGAATATAAAGGGAAATTTATATATCGAAGATGTTGAAGTGCATAAGCAGATAATGGCTGCATTGGCAGAAAAGTAAATATTGCTTGAACTACCGAGCAATCGGATCCGATATACCGAGATACCAACCGCCGGAGTCAAGACTTCAGTAAGAGATTACGGATAAATATATCCGTGTCTATTGCTGGAGTCTGGGCTCCGGCTTTTTTTATTTTACTAACTTGTCAAGACGGTCAGAAATAGCCTGGTCGAAGATTTCACGAGGAAGGTCATTTCGTTTGTAGACATCGTAGAGCTTGAAAAAATAGTTGAGAAAGGCATTTATTTCAGCTGATTTTTTGTTGTCATTACCGCCGGTTGAGAAATCCCAGTTGAGTTCGTCAAGCTGTTCTTCGCAAAGACCGGTGATATCTGGGTTGATGAATTCTGAGAAGTAAAACATACGGTAAGTGCTGTTTTCCTTCTTGTATTCATACGGGTATCCGTTTGTTGGATAGTTAACAGCTAGGTATTTGTCCTCTTCGATGGTTTGATCAATGTAATCAATAACACCGCTTTCTACAAGCTGCATGAGTATCTTGCAGATTTCTTTATTAGAAAGTTTTTCGGAAGATGGCTGATCGAGCTTTCGACCTACAAGATAGTCTACTGACACATCAAAGAAATCAGCGATAGCTATTGTTTGCTCGAAAGTGAAGCGGTTGCCCTTGGTTCTGTTAAGAGCCTTGCTCATTTGTGGCTGAGGGATTCCTGTACCACGGATTATGTCAGCCTGACTTATATTTCGTTCTCTCATAAGAGCTTCAATATGCTTAATGAGAATGTCGTGATAATCGCTAGCCATAATATATTCCTCCAATACATAAAGCATGTGCAAAAAAAATGAGTATGTTCCTTTTGAATATGTTATAGCACAAAAAGTACAATGAAGACAATAAAAATATCTGCTAAGCCGGAAAAAGTTCGCTTTTGAAGGCTTAGCAAAGTAGGAGACTACTGCAAATGCAGTTCTCATAGATAAAGGTTCGGCGGAACCTATGATCCGTCAATAACAATAATTTATTTCAAAGCCTGTGGGCGCGCGACTACAAGGCGAGGATAAGAATACTGATTTTCGAAACAACACCCAAAGTAGGTGAAGTGCGGAAACAGTGACTATTCCCGCTTTATTGTCGTGCGTCCATTTTTGTTACGGCATTATCAGCAGCTCTGGTCAACCTTGTCCTCGCCTGTGGCGTGAAAGCACACAGCAGAAAGGACAAAAAATGGAAACCAGAGTAAATGTTGAAGAAGGTAAGAAATATCTGTATGTGGAGACTACAGAGGAAGGTATCAAGCAGTTCAAAAATGCTCCAGAAGCAGAAAGAGCTGGTATTGAAATCAGCAAGATGCGTGTGGAAGGTGTTTGGGTGCCGGCATTTAAGTTTGCGGTAGAGACTTCTACTGAATCAGGTGCTCAGTTCTATGCAGACTGGAAGCAGGAAGAATGGAGACAGGAGAGTCAGTACAGAATGGAGAACCGCTGCGAAATCTGTGGTAGTAACGGAAAGAGCATGCGTTGTCCGCTCAGAGTAGCAAATCCTGATTATACAGGAGCACCTGGGCAGAAGAAAACAATAGCGGTTAAGTGTGAAGAGTGCCCTTTTGGTTACAATCGCCTGTTTCGTCCTATGAATGGTAAGCTCAATTTCTCTACCCTTGATGTGCAGGATGGAGAGGGCAACGTCGATTCGTTTGAACCTGAATCTAAGAAATATTCCAATGCTGATACCTATATCAGACTTCTGAAGGATTTGGGAGATTATGTGACAGAGCACTACCCTAAGTATGCAAAATATGTGGAGCTTATCAATCTTCTTGGTTCAGAATATGATATGAAGACAGCTTCTCAGATCATGGGTAAAGCTGATAGTACATTGTATGACTGGGTCAAGAGACTCAGACCGATATATGATGAATTCAGAGGAACCATCGATTATCTGTAAAGTAATTGTGTGAATAAAGAAATCCACCCAGGCAGGTATTACATCTGCTTCGGGTGGATTTTTCGTTAATCCTTTTTATAAAATTTGGTATCGTAGCCATCGCCGCGGATAAGTATATCCGGCATCCAGTCAGGGGTTCTTCCCATAACAGAGCTGATGCTTTCAACGGATGCATCTTCACGGCATTCAACTATCAGTTCGTCATGGACATGACCGCAGATAAAGCAATGGGAGAGATTACGCATGGCAAAACAGAGAAGGTTTCTGGAAACTGCCTGAACAATGTTCTCCACAAACTTCGGGCCATATGACTCAATGCGTTCCCACTTCTTTGTGGATCCGACACCTTCATAGGTAACGGAGGTACCGCCGAACTGGTTCTCACCCAACTTTGGCTTTACATATGCTAATCGTCTGCCAGATGGAAGTTCGATGAAAAGCATGGCACTTTTATAAATGAAGCGGATATTACCAACTTCAGTTGTGGTGCGCATGGTAACAGCTTCCTTTACTGCAGCATCCACAGCCCACCAGAAGGCGGTGATATTAGGATTAGCATTACGCCAGGAATCAACCAGTGGCTGCAATTCGTCTTCGGTAAGTCCCATTTCCAAAGCACCCATAGATTTAAGAGCACCTACAGATCCACCATATCCAAGAGCAAGTTCGGCGATTTTACCCTTTTGTCTTAAGTGGGAATTGATACCGTGCTTCTCAACAGGAACACCAAACATCTGACTTGCAGAAGCACAATAAATATCTTCACCTTTTGCAAATACCTCTGAACGCCAGGTCTCACCAGCAAGGTGCGAGAGCACTCTGGCTTCGATTGCACTATAGTCCGATACTATGAATTTATAACCAGGCTTTGCAATGAAGGCTGTACGGATCAGCTGAGAGAGTGTATCAGGGATATCATCATATAAAAGCTGCAGCATATCATAATCACCAGTACGAACAATCTCACGTGCATCTGCAAGATCAGGAAGATGATTTTGCGGTAGATTTTGCAACTGAATAAGTCTGCCAGCCCAACGCCCGGAACGATTGGCACCGTAAAACTGAAACATACCATGAGCCCTGCCATCATTACATACCGCATTCTGCATGGCCTGGTATTTTTTGACGGATGATTTTGCAAGCTGGAGTCTAAGCTTAAGTGCGTCAGCAATATCGCCGTTAGTATCTTTTATCATGGCGGCAACATCCTTCTTGCCAAGAGATTCCGCTTCAATACCGTTCTCAGAGAGCCATTGCTTCATTTGAGCTACACTGTTTGGATTGTCCAGATTAGTAATATTCTGCATAGCTATCATAAGAGAAGCCTTGGACTTTTCATCGAAAGCAATAGCATTCTCAACTACAGCCATATCTAACATGATACCTCTATCGTTGATTTCCTGATCCAGATGGTATTCATCCCAGACGAAGTCAGGAACAGGAAAGCGAGAGAGTTTTTGTTTTATTGCCATTTCTACATCGACATCACGCTTATTGTATGTCTTGAAGGTTTCCCATTTGTCTGGTGCATGCTCCGGAAGGTTTCTGGTTCTACCGCCATTAACTTTGGTTGCTTTGCATGGAGAGCAGAAGTATCTGATGAGGTCTTTGCCTTCTTTCATTTTCTGATCCTGAAGCTTAAGTACAGCACCGACACCTTCAAGTGAAAGAGGTAAGCCCATATAAGCAGACCATATCATAGTACATTTCCAAGAGGATGGATCCAGATATTTGGAAGAAGGATCTTCGGGAAGACTATAGCCTTTGAACTTATCGGGATAGTGCTTCTTTAACCAGTTTGAGATACAGATACGTTCAAAGGAAGCGTTGAAAGCCCATTTGGTAACAGTATCATCAGTAAGTGCATCCAGTATTTCTTCCGGGATAGTATCACCGCAGGCAAGATCATATACTGTGACATCTCCACCATCAACAGATACTCCGAATAATAATATTTCAAAATTATCAGACTCAGCGTACTTGTAAACACCACATTTGGATATATCAACATCGCTGTAAGTCTCCAAGTCTATCGACAACTCTTGTATTTTCATGTATTTCCAGTCCTTTACAAAAAGTAGGCGGCAGCTGCAGAAGCCACCGCCCGAAGGTCAATGAGTTACATATTAGTCAAGGAAATCGTCCTCTTCTTCGGAAGCAAAGTCATCCTCTGCACGAGACTTGCCACCAAGAGGCTCACCGTCACGAATCTTCTGGAGATTGTTAAGACCACATGCGATACCCTTGTTACCGTTGCTGTTGAAAGCATAAAGATTGATGGAAGCTCTACCGTAAACACCGGAATATACTTCGGATCTCTCAAGGATAGGCTGTCTGTCTGCATCCACGATACCAGGAGCAGTAGCACTATTCGCGTTGATGAAGTAGCATCCCTTGTAAGCTTCATCATCAGGTCTTTCAAGATCACCATCACGAAGAGGTGTCTTAAGTACAGAGAGTGCAGGTACGGTCTTGCCGTTGCCTTTAAGCTTGGACTCACCTTCCTCATATGCTGCCTGGATAGCTGCCTTGATTTTCTCAACAGTAGCGGTATCAGACTTCGGAATGATGAGGGAGACACTGTACTTAGGTGCTCCACCATTGATTGACTTAGGATCCCAAACGTTAGCGTAGCTCCATCTTGTGTTTACTCCAGTGATAACTTTTGTAGCATTCATAAACTTTGGCATGATGTTGTCCTCCTTATTCTTCTTCACTAAAATCATCTTTTGCCGTATTAAGTGCCGGTCTCTTATCTGATGCAGGCACCAGTGTAGGTTTACCCTGAGGTTTTGTAATAAGAGCACCCAGGAGCTCTTCAAACTTCTTCTTACCTAAGAGAGAAGTCATTGCTGTGATACCGAGAAGTTTCTTCTCATAAGGGTCATAACCGTTATCTTTGACAACAAAGGCAACTGCCTTTTCATCGGTGTATTTACGGTTTGCCCTGCCTTCAACGACTTTGAATCCGGGATATTCTGTTCCAGATAAAGCCTGCTGTAAGGCATATTCCTTGATGTCAGCTGCCCAGGCAGTAAGATCGTCAATCTTTGGAAGGATTGCTGCAATCTCTGTTTCGCTTAAGGAAGCAGGCATCTCAAAATCATATTTAGCAAGTTCCAGATTGTATTCTGCACGCTTGCGACAGGTAGCCTTAGCTTTGCAGAAGGTGCAGTGGTCACCGGCTTTGAATTCACCTTCACCGTTGAAAGCAAGCTCTGCTGTAGGCTTCAAGAAATCATCAGCCCATTTCAGAAGGTCTTCCTTCTTAATGGTGAAAGTGCTGACATTCTCACGGCGGGGTTGGAAGATGGTCATCTTTACAGAAGTAATGTCATAGATGCCATCGTAGATATCCAATGCTCCAAGTGAATAGCACATCATTTGCGGATTATCTTCTGCTTCTACCAAAACACCGAGTCCGTACTTGAAGTCGATGATATGTAATACATCATCCGCTACAATCAGGCAGTCACCGGTACCGAATCCCTCAGGAACCCATTTAGAAAAATCAAGTCTCTGCTCAACCAGCACCTGTGGATCCTTGCAATGAGTTTTTGCTTCTGTAAGCTGCTCCATAACATAGGAACAATATTCATCTGTGCAGTAAGCCATTTCCTGATCGAAGTAATCCAGGTCATCTGTCGGATCGGGTGGATGCTGTCCGAGTGCGGTAAGCACTTTGAATTCACAAAGGCTGTGTGCATCGGTACCCTGTTTTGCATAAGGGCTGGCTTCATCTTTAATATCCGCACAGAGCTTTGCCGATGGTGGACAGTTTAACCACCTATGGCTTGCCGATGCAGAGAGAAGTGCATGTTTAGGCATTTCCGATTACCTCCGCTTCAGCGATAAGTACTGCATACTGCTCAGCAGGAACATCTTTCAATGTGCCACCATTTCCATACTTCTTAACAAGTGCTTTTACCTCAGCCCTGTGCTGTCCGCCGTCAATGTTGGACTTTCTGGAAAGTATCTCACGCACTGCTTCAAGGGTGTAGGCAGGTTCCTCTTTTTTTGCTTTTGCTTTGGCAGCAGGCTTAGGTGCCTCAATTGCTTTCTGTTCCGGAACATCGATTACTTTCAAATCCTTATCTTCTAAAGATGCAACCAATTCCCTGACAGCAGTAAGCGCCTTCAAAAGGCTGCTCCCTGTGTTGATGATCTCGTCCAGTAACACGGACAATTCGCTCATTTTGCTCATGTTGTCTTTCTCCTTCCATATTCTGATTTTCAAGGTTCGTTGCCAGTCGCTTTGCCACCACACTTATTGCGATGAGGATGTCACGTAACTCTGCATCCTCTGATGGAAGTGGGTGGGAAGACTGGACTTTCATGTCTTTCTGCATCTGCAGCACCTCCGTTTCCGAGTGACTTATGTGCCTCTCTAATGTTCAAAGGAGATTCGGCTTCAGATTTTCCGAAAAAACTTTTAAGAATTTTTCAGATGTTCTGTAACCTGTCCTTCTAATGTCCAAAGGAGAATGGAAACTAAATATTCCGAAAAATAATCAAACTTTTTTATGCCGCCGCTTAGGCGGTTTTTTCTTTATATAAGGAAGCGATTCTGACGGTGCAGGATAACCACAAAGTTTTTTGAAAAAAGTTCGGAAAATATCGGTCTGAATCTCCTTTGAGCAGTAGAGGGAGCTTGATAAGAGCCCCGGACACTACGGAGGAGGTGATTCCGATGGGATAGGAAATAAGAAAAGACCGGAAATTTTAAGTAGAAAAATTTAACAGGAGGAAAGACATGCAATTGATTTTACAGACAGCGAATGTAACTGCTGATGCAAAGAATTGTAGTTATCCCAACAAGGTAACGGTCATCAATGCATCAGAGCTGCAGGAAGCAGTAAAGATGGATCATGTGTGTGCGGAATATAAGAACAATTACCGCAGCATTGATAATTTCCTTAAGTCGAATGTGGTTGTCATGGATCTTGATAACGACCACACAGATGATCCGGACGAATGGATCACGGCAGAGAAGCTGGAAGAACTTCTTCCTGATATTTCATATGCAGTGGCTCCAAGCAGAAACCATATGGTTGCTAAGAACGGTAAGGCAGCAAGACCTAAATACCATGTGTACTTTGAAATCGAAGAAATGACGGATGCAGCAGCTTATGCAGCATTAAAGGCAGCAATCCATAATGCATATCCATTTTTTGATGGTAATGCTCTGGATGCAGCAAGATTCATTTTCGGAGCTGATAGTGGTGAAGCAGTTTGGCACGAGGGATGGACAACTATTGATGAAGAAGTCGTGGTTGAACTTCCTGATGAGGAAACAGCATCTGGCAGCGGTCCGATTTTAGAAGGAAATCGCAATAACGCCATGAGCCGTTTCGCAGGCAGGGTTCTTAAACGCTATGGAAATACAGAAAAGGCTCACGATGCTTTTATGGAACATGCTCAGAAATGTGATCCGCCGCTATCAGATGAAGAGCTTGCAATTATTTGGGCGAGTGCAATCCGCTTCTTTAATAAGAAGGTTGTGGGTCAGGACGGATATGTTCCGCCGGAAGAGTACAATCAGGATTTTGATGGTGTTTCCTTAGAGCCTGAGGATTTCTCTGATATCGGTGAGGCAAAGGTACTTGCAAGAGAGTATGAGGATGAACTGATTTACAGTGATGCGACAAGCTTCCTTAGATATGACGGCACCTGTTGGCGTGAAAACAAGCAGGATGCGGTAGGAGCCGTGGAAGAGTTTCTGGATATGCAGCTCGTGGATGCCAGGGACGAACTGAACAGATGCATTGAGGTTCTGGTGGAAGCTGGATTGCCTGAAAAGGTTGTTAAGGCTGGTGGTAAGGCACTTGAAAAGCTGATTACACCTGAGCTTGAAAAGGCATATGCAGCATATCTTGCTGCTAAGAACTACTACGCATTTGTAATGAAGTGCAGAAACTTCAAGAATCTCGTAAATGTTCAGAATGCCGTAAAGCCAATGATTCAGATTAGAGTGGAAGACTTAGATGCGAATGAGAACATGCTTAACACACCTGATGCAACTTATGACCTTAGAAAAGGTATGGCAGGTGCTATGGAGCATTCTCCATCAGATCTTCTCACAAAGATTACTGCTGTATCGCCTGGTGATAAGGGGAAAGATTTGTGGGAGGAATCCCTTCAATTATTTTTCTGTGGTAACCAGGAGCTTATCGAATATGTGCAGATGACCTGTGGACTTGCAGCAATCGGAAAGGTATATGAGGAAGCTCTCATCATTGCCTACGGAGAAGGTCGAAACGGTAAATCCACATTCTGGAATACGGTATCAAAGGTTCTTGGAACTTATGCAGGAACTATTTCTGCTGACACTATGACAGCGAACTGTAGAAGAAATGTGAAGCCGGAAATTGCTGAGCTTAAAGGTAAGCGTCTTGCGATTGCAGCAGAGCTTGAAGAGGGAATGCTTCTTTCAACCTCAGTTCTTAAGCAGGTCTGCTCCACTGATGTTGTCAGAGGTGAGAAGAAATTCAAGGATCCATTCGACTACACACCGACTCATACTGTTGTGCTTTATACGAACCATCTTCCAAAGGTAAGAGCCACGGATGAGGGTACATGGAGAAGACTGATTGTCATTCCGTTCCACGCAAAGATTGAAGGCAAGTCAGACATCAAAAATTATTCGGATTATCTTTTTGAGAATGCCGGTTCTTATGTTTTGGCTTGGATCATCGAAGGTGCCAGAAAAGCAATTGAGGCTGACTTCCATTTGGAGAGACCTAAGGTAGTTGCAGATGCTATTGCTGAATATCGTGGAATGAACGATTGGCTTGAGCACTTCTTAGAAGAGTGCTGTGTCAGGGGTGATGGCTTGGAAGAGAAATCAGGAGAGCTTTATCAGGAATATCGCTCTTACTGTTTACGCACGGGTGAGATTTCTCGTAATAATGCAGACTTTACAGCTGTTCTTGAAAAGGCTGGATACACACGCAAGAAGAAAAAATCTGGTATGTGGGTGCAGGGATTGCAGCTTAAAGACACAGATTTTGCAGAATAAATGACAAAAGGTGCAGGGGGTGCAGGACAAATACCTATATCGCGTATGCAAAAATTTTTATGGTTTTTTGCTATATGGAAAGGTTGTGTATCATCCTGCACACCCTGCACCGCAAACAATTTTTGATGGAGGATTCGCAATGAATTTTTATAGATGGATGCTTAAAAAACATAGCAACGACCATGCACCTGTGGGTGACCTTGCCAGAGATATGAAAGGTGACAAGCAGTTTCCTCGTGACGGAGATAAGGCAAAGATTCAGGTATATCTTGAAGGATGTGGTGCTTGCAGCGGATGTATAGATGCATTTGAGAAGGCATGGGCTGAGTATGAGAGAGAAAGAAGTAGAGCAGAAGCTTGTAAAAGCAGTTAAAGCCAGAGGTGGTATTTGCCCTAAGTGGGTGTCACCGGGATTTGATGGAATGCCAGACAGGATAGTGTTTCTGCCTGGCAGACACATTGGATTTGTTGAGGTGAAGGCTCCGGGAGAAAAGCCCAGAGCATTACAGAAGTCAAGACACAGATTATTAGAAAAAATGGGGTTCCATACATACATCTTAGATGGAATCGAGCAAATCGGAGGGATTTTAGATGAAATACAGTCCACATAATTATCAGAAATATGTAATCGAGTTTATAAAGCAGCATCCGATAGCAGCCATATTATTGGATATGGGTATGGGAAAGACCAGTATCTTGTTATCGGCATTAAATGAGCTGATGTATGACAGCTTTGAGGTAACGAAGGTTCTTATCATAGCACCGTTAAGAGTTGCCAGAAATACCTGGTCGGATGAAATCAAAAAGTGGGATCACCTGAAAGGACTGAGATATTCCATTGTAGTAGGAACAGCAGCTGAGAGAAAAAAGGCACTGGCAGCAGATGCAGATATTTTCATTATCAATCGTGAAAATGTTCAGTGGCTTGTGGAGCAGAGTGGTGTACCTTTTGATTTCGATATGGTTGTAATTGATGAACTTTCATCCTTTAAGAACTGGCAGGCAAAGAGGTTTAAGTCTTTTATGAAGGTACGACCTATGGTAAAAAGAGTAGTTGGTTTGACGGGTACACCTTCTTCCAATGGACTTATGGATTTATTTGCAGAATTCAAGGTTCTTGATATGGGTGAGAGACTTGGAAGATTTATTGGCCAGTACAGAGTGAATTACTTTAAGCCTGATAGAATGAATGGTCCGATCGTATATACCTACAAGCTGTTGCCTGGAGCAGAGGATAGAATCTACGACAAGATTTCAGATATCACGATTTCCATGAAGGGAACTGACTATCTGGAAATGCCAGAGCTGATTTCTACAGAATATAAGGTTTATCTGGATGAGATTGAAAAGGCAAAGTATGAAGCCTTAAGAGATGAGCTTGTGTTACAGCTTCCGGGTGGTGAGATTACTGCATCTAATGCGGCTACTCTTTCGGGAAAATTATCACAGCTTTCAAATGGAGCTATTTACAGCGATGAGGGTGATGTGAATATCTTCCATGAGAGAAAGCTGGATGCACTTGAAGATTTAATTGAAGCTGCAAATGGCAGACCTGTATTAGTGGCTTACTGGTTCAAGCATGACCTTAGAAGAATATCGGAAAGACTTAGCAATCTTGGGGTAGATTTTCAGCAGTTAGATTCTGATGCCAGTATCAAAAAGTGGAATTCAGGTCAGTTGCAGGTAGGACTTATCCATCCGGCATCTGCAGGTCATGGTTTGAATTTGCAATCTGGAGGAAACATCCTTGTATGGTTTGGTATCACATGGAGCCTTGAACTGTATCAGCAGACTGTAGCCAGATTATGGAGACAGGGTCAGACAGAAGGGACCGTATCTGTGATTCATATTGTTACAGATGGAACTGTTGATGAGAGAATCCTAAAAGCCTTGGAAGCAAAAGACCTCACACAATCGGCACTTATAGATGCCGTGAAAGCAGAGGTGGGAGATGGCAAGTAAGAATCTGGCAGAGGATCCATATGAAAGACTTGCGAATGCGATTATCCTTAGTGCGGCTGCTGATTACAGAGCCGCACTCAAAAAGGTAAAGCGTAATCCCAAAAGCAAGTCGGCAATAGATGAGGCCTTACAGATTGAGAAGTTTTTCAGAAGTTCGTGGTATCAACAGCTGACTTCGGTAGATGGAGAGTTTCTAATCCGTAAGCTTCAGGACGAAATAAGACAATCAGAGTAAATCCGAGGGAAATTATTTTTTTCGGAGGTGGCTTATGACAGCTAAGGAATATTTGAAGCAGGCATATCTTTTGGATAAGCAGATACAGGTTGAGGTAAAGGAACTGGAACAGCTTCGTGAGATGCGTGGCACGATCCAGGGATGCACTTATGGAGAAAAGATTGGGACAAATCCCAATAGAAATCTGGAAGCACCATTCATTAAGACCATTGAGAAGATATGGGAGTATGAGCAGAAGATTGATGCAAAGATTAACAGACTGGTGGATCTTCGTGCAGCAATCAATGCGGCAATAGAAAGTATGGAGAATCCGGAGGAAAGACTTCTTCTTAAATACCGCTATCTGAAAAATGAAAGCTGGGAAGATATTTCCTATGACCTGAATGTATCTTATCGTACCGTACACCGTATTCATGCATCGGCATTAAATAATTTTGTTGTACCGGAATAAGGTTGGCACACTTTGTCCCAACAAGGCATAAGCATATGTGTTATTATGATAGTGTCGAAAGTGTACGACAAAGCAGAGCCTTGAGCGAGAGAAATCGCCCAGGGCTTTTTTCGTGAAAGGAAGTGAGCACATGCCTTATAGGAGTAACATACCATGTAAACATCCTGGCTGTGCGGCACTCATTCCGCACGGTCAGATGTATTGTGAGGAACATAAGCCTTTACATACAAAGGACAGAGCTCATGCAGCAGAGCGTGGCTATGGTGCCAAGTGGCAGCGTGAGAGAAGGAAGTTCTTAGAGGGCAATCCATTCTGTGTGAAGTGTTATGAAGAAGGGCACATCACTATGGCTACAGTTGTGGATCATATCAAACCACACCGTGGAGACCAGAAACTCTTTTGGGATAGGTCGAACTGGCAGCCTTTATGTGAGCATCATCATAATGTAAAGACAATGACCGAGGATAGATTCAAGGAATATCGGTTCTGATGGAGCAAGGGTAGGGGGTACTTGAATCTCTACAGGCCTTAGTCTCCAAGACCGGCGCCCCCTCTTCTGTGCAAAATCGCGAAATGGAAGAGGGTGGGTATCGTAGAATTGCAGTAACTGAAATGGAAACTAAATGAATAAATTGATATAAAATGGTAACTATAATATTGACTTTAATTCGTGTGTGACATATAATAAGCATGAGGTAGAATGACTTTTGTTGATTGGAGGAAGTTAATATGTTTGATGTGAATTCCATGATAGCTGCAAATATTGTAGCAATTCTTAAAAAACAGAATAGAAAACAAATAGATTTGGCAGGGGCATTGCAGACAAATAAACAGACAATAAGTAAGATGCTTAATGGTTCAAGAATGATTAATGCGATAGAACTGAAGCGTATCGCAGAGTTCTTGGGTGTTAAGATGGAAGAACTTACCAAGCTTCAGGGAGATTCTGTTGATACAGATATTGTTCATGCGTTCATGGGAAAAGTTGAATCAGAGGAAGCTAAAGAAGCACTTAATATTGCTGATAAGCTTTCAAACATGATTCTTTTCCATAGTCGAGTTAGAGATAATGGTATGGCTATGATGAAACCTTGGGAGGCATAATGGGAGATACTTTTTTTGAAAACTTGTTTTATAAGCAAGAGAAGCAATTTGAAAAAATAAATGATTTATCAAAGGCTTTTGCTGTAAATTACTGTGGAAATACCATTATTAGAGAATCTATTTTTGGCATAGTTTCAAATTATGCACGTAAGAGGGAACTGGCTCTTGAAGTGCTTCGTTATCCATTTAGGGATGATGAATTATGGGCGTTTACCTTTGTGAAGAAGGGTACGATTTTCTTGTGTGTGAATACAGAACTGCCAATGTGTAAGCAGATTTTTGCAACGGCACATGAGTTATATCATATTCATTGCTATGCAGAGGATATTAATACCAGCACTATTACATCAGGTTCTTTATTGGATTCAAAAACGGTTGATGAAGTAGCAGCTACGCAGGAAGATCTTGAAGCAAATGCTTTTGCAGGGTTGCTTTTGATGCCGGATGCCAGTGTGATAGAACAGTTTAAGATGTTTGGAATCTCAAAAGAGAATATGGGGATTGATGATGTGCTGATTCTTATGGATTTGTTTGCGCTTCCTTACAAAGCAGTTGTATTGCGCTTAGTAGAGAGCGGTGTGATTACAGAAGAGAAGGCCAGAAATCTTTATCAAGAAAAAAGTGAAAGCATTGCAATCAGAATTGAATTGACTGGAAAAGCAGAACAGTGGCAGCAGAATAGTGGAAGTTTACTCCGCTATGGAAGTTTGTTGGATAATCTGGCTTTTAACTCTGAACACGAATTACTTGTGGATAGTAGAGAGGAATCTGATAGGGCATACTTGGAAAAAATCGGAAAGGAATTTCGGAATCGAAAATAAGGTGAGTATATGGCAAATGAAAAATATGCCTTGCTGGATACTGACTTTATATCCAAGATGCATTTGATACGCAAGGATGATCATAATAAATTAATAGACAAAATTATGGCAATGCCAGGTTATTGCTTTTATTGTCATAAACAGATTCAAGTAGAAATCATGCGTCACAATATAGCTGGGGCACCAGAATGGTTTCAGTCGAAAATTGAATCAAAATCAATATGTATGTATGACGATGAAATGATACTGGATGAATTATCAGGAGTCTATGGTGAATGGGCTATCAGCGCATATGCAGGAATGCTTAAAACTGCGTGCGATGCATATAAAGATGGATATTTTGAAGAGAAGTTTGTTCTTGTGTCTCAAATGGACTGCCGCAGTATAAGTAGAGAAGATTTTTTGAAGCAACTGCAAGATGATTGTGACACTATCGGCGAGGGACAAAATCTCGGAGAACTGAAGTCATATGTCTTATTGCAAGTGCTGAATTTGAAGTTCGGTGAACAAATCTATGTCTTTTGTTCTGATGATAAAAATGCCAGAAATGGTGTAATCAGTATAGGCGGAGCTAGATGTATTAGTGTATTGTCATCGTTTGTAAGGCTGAAAAAAGAAATTAGCTTTACGAAAGAGGATGCTATGCCATACATCGATTCTTATATGAATACTTGTTTAGGAAAAGATCAAACAGCATTCAGGGTTCAAGATACTTCAAAAGAGAGGCGAATGTGCAGGATACCATGTGAGCAAGTATTTGAAGAGATATTTGATGGGAAAATAGATGAGTTAATAACTGGAAATTTAAAATACATATAGATATTCATCATGAGGATCGTGTAGAAATACATGGTCCTTTTATTTACACGAGTAGTAAGGAAAATGCCATGCTTGCATGAGCATTTGACGAGCACCGCGATAACCCAAGAAATTGATTTCTTGGGTGTGCAGAAAATTAAGGAAGGAGGGGATTCCAGTGGCAGGAAGAAAGCCAAAGCCTACAGCGGTTAAGAAGCTGGAGGGTAATCCAGGTAAAAAAAAACTGAATACGAAAGAGCCAGTTCCGGCAAAGGGAATGCCTGACTGTCCGGAGTGGCTGCTTCCAGAGGCGAAGAAAGAGTGGGAACGACTTGCGGATCTGATGAACCAGATGGGAGTTCTGACCGAGGTGGATATGGCGGCATTTGCTGCATACTGCCAGTCTTATGCCAGATGGAAGGAAGCGCAGGAGCATATAGATTCTGAGGGGTCGACCTTTGAAACGGATAAAGGATATCAGCAGCAGACACCTTGGGTTGGTATTGCAAATACCAATCAGAAGCTGATGCTGCAGGCGGCATCCGAGTTTGGACTTACGCCTTCATCCAGGTCACGTATTGTGGCTGGTAGTGCAAAGGGTAAGGAGTTGGAAGATGAGATGGAGGCATTGCTTGGGGGTGATTTCTAATGGCAAAGGAACCAAGACCAAAGGGATATCCGAAGCTTAAGAATTATAAACCTTCCCAGTTCATGCTTCCGACTTCACATTATGATAAGAAGAAAGCAGACAGGGCAGTGACCTTTATTGAGAATCTTTGTCACACCAAAGGTAAATGGGCAGGAACACCATTCTGGCTATTACCGTGGCAGGAGCAATTGATAAGAGATATATTCGGGATTGTAAAACCTGATGGGAACAGGCAGTTCCGCACTGCATTTGTGGAGATATGTAAGAAAGTAGGTAAGAGCGAATTAGCAGCAGCAGTCGCTCTTTATTTATTGTATGCGGACAATGAGCCTTCCGCAGAAGTGTATGGTGCAGCGGCTGACAGACAGCAGGCATCCATCGTATTTGATGTGGCAAAACAGATGGTAGAGATGGCACCGGCTCTGATGAAAAGAAGCAAGCTGATGGGAGCCACTAAGCGTATTGTGAATTACAGTAATGCCGGATATTATCAGGTGCTGTCAGCTGAGGTTGGCGGTAAACATGGATTTTCGGTGAGTGGATTAGTATTTGACGAAATCCATACTCAGCCAAATCGGCAGTTATACGATGTACTTACCAAGGGTTCGTCGGATGCAAGACAGAATCCGCTTCACTTTATTATCACGACTGCAGGCAATGACAGACATTCTATTGCATATGAACTTCATACGAAGGCGGTGGATATTCTGGAAGGCAGACGTGTGGACCCGACTTTTTATCCTGTAGTCTATGGACTTAAGGACGATGAGGATTGGGAAGATGAGGCAAACTGGTACAAGGTTAATCCTTCTCTTGGATATACCGTTGATATTGAAAGGTTGAGGGATGCATACAGGGAAGCAAAGCAGAATCCGGCTGATGAAATCACATTCAAATGGCTTCGATGCAATATGTGGGTCAGTTCGACCGTTGCATGGATTCCTGATGCGATTTATATGAGAGGCAATGAGCCGATTGATATGGACGCACTTGCTGGTAGAGATTGCTATGCGGGCCTGGACTTATCCAGTACCGGAGATATTACGGCACTGGTACTGATATTTCCACCAAGAGATGAAGAGGAAAAGTATGTACTTTTGCCATATTTTTGGATTCCGGAGGAAACCATACCAAGAAGAGTGAAAGCTAATTCTGTTCCATATGATATCTGGGAGAAGCAGGGTTACATCATGTCCACCGAGGGAAATGTGATTCATTATGATTTCATCGAGAAGTTCATTATGGACTTATCAGAGAAGTATCATATTTTAGAGATTGCGGTGGATAGATGGAATGCGACTCAGATGATTCAAAATTTGGAGGGCGAAGGTTTTACCATTGTTCCTTTTGGTCAGGGATTTTCTTCAATGTCAGCTCCGACGAAAGAATTCTATCGCTTACTGATGGAGGGAAGAATTATTCACGGTGGGAATCCAGTGCTTAGATGGATGGCAGGTAACGTTGTTATTGACACAGATCCTGCTGGCAATATTAAAGTAACCAAAGCTAAATCTAAGGAGAAGATAGATGGCATTGTTGCCGCAATTATGGCGCTTGATAGATGTATACGTCAGGAAGGGCAGAGTGGCAGCGTTTACGATGAGAGAGGATTGTTGGTGTTTTAAGGAGGATGTATGGGATTTTTCAGTAATTTATTTCGGGGAAGGGATGCTCCTTCTAACAGTACAGCTGGAAGCGGGTATGGATTCTTTATGGGGAGTACGGCTTCCGGGAAGAGAGTGAACGCAAGGAGTGCCATGCAGATGACTGCTGTGTATTCCTGTGTGAGGATTCTTTCTGAGGCGGTGGCGGGTCTGCCATTGCAGTTTTACAGGTATAACGATAATGGCGGTAAGGAAAAGGCGGTGGATCATCCGCTTTATTTTTTGCTGCATGATGAGCCGAATCCGGAGATGACTTCTTTTGTGTTCCGGGAGACTCTGATGACGCATCTGCTTTTGTGGGGGAATGCGTACAGTCAGATCATCCGGAATGGAAAGGGAGAAATTGTGGCTCTTTATCCGCTGATGCCTGACAGGATGACGGTGGACAGGGATGAGCATGGAAGGCTTTATTATGAGTATCTGGTTTATGACGGTGATGATGTGGACGGCAGAACCGGCACGGATCCGAAAGCAAATGGAAAAATCGTGCGTCTGCATCCGGCGGATGTGCTGCATATTCCGGGGCTTGGATTTGACGGGCTGGTCGGATATTCACCTATTGCCATGGCGAAGAATGCGATCGGGCTTGCCATTGCTGCGGAGGAGTATGGAAGCAAGTTTTATGCCAACGGTGCCGCTCCGTCAGGAGTGCTGGAGCATCCGGGGACTTTGAAGGATCCGGGCAGGGTGCGTGAGAGCTGGCAGTCCACTTTCGGGGGAAGCAGCAATGCCAATAAGGTTGCTGTCCTGGAAGAGGGAATGAAGTATACGCCGATTTCCATTGCACCGAATGAAGCTCAGTTCCTGGAAACCAGGAAGTTTCAGATTGATGAGATTGCCAGGATTTTCAGGGTGCCGCCTCATATGGTCGGGGATCTGGATAAGTCCAGTTTCAGCAACATTGAGCAGCAGTCTTTGGAGTTTGTGAAGTACACGCTGGATCCCTGGGTGAGCCGGTGGGAACAGGCAATGGTCAGGGCTCTGCTGTCCGCGGAGGAAAAGAAGAAGTATTTCTTTAAGTTCAATGTGGATGGGCTGCTCAGGGGTGATTACCAGTCAAGGATGACCGGTTATGCCACGGCAAGACAGAACGGATGGATGAGTGCCAATGACATCCGGGAGCTGGAAAATATGGACCGGATCCCGGAGGAGCTTGGCGGTGATCTGTATCTGATCAATGGAAATATGACAAAATTACAGGATGCCGGTATCTTTGCCGGATCTGGAAAGGGGAAGGATACTGGTGAAGAAGTTTTGGAACTGGAAAAAGAAAGCGGTAAATTTGGAAAGCGGACAGGAAGCTGAGGAAAGAATCCTGTTCATGAACGGAGTTATCGCTGAGGACAGCTGGTTTGACGATGATGTCACGCCGGCTCTTTTTAAGGATGAACTGAATGCAGGGACAGGGGACATTACCCTGTGGATCAACAGTCCGGGAGGGGACTGTGTTGCCGCAGCGCAGATTTTTAACATGCTGTCGGAGTATCCGGGAAAGGTTACGGTGAAGATTGACGGGCTTGCGGCATCTGCTGCGTCTGTCATTGCAATGGCCGGAACTGAGGTATGGATGAGTCCGGTAAGCATGATGATGATCCATAATCCGGCGACGGTTGCGTGGGGTGACCATTCGGAGATGAAGAAGGCTATGGAACTTCTGGATGCGGTGAAAGAATCTATCATCAATGCTTATGTACGGAAAACGGGACAGAGCAGGGCGAAGCTGTCACATCTGATGGATGCGGAAACGTGGATGGATGCGAATAAGGCTGTGGAGCTTGGCTTTGCGGATGACATCCTGTTCCAGAAAGAGGAACAGGGCAGTGAAGGCGAAAATGGAGATCCAGGTGCTGGCCGTACAGAAAACGGGACGTCTGATTCCGTAATGTTTTCCAGACGGGCAGTGAATAATGCGCTGATGAATAAGCTGGAGAGGCATTATGGAAAGACTGGAAAATCCGTGAAAGATCAGGCGGGGATCGGCTTGAATGGAAATGGTGCTGAGGGGGACGATCCCTGTAATGGATGTTTCGGGGCGGCGGAGAATGCCTGCCAGAAGTGTGAAAAGAAGAAAGTGAATACGAATGTTACAGGGCGTTCTGCAGATGATCTGCGTGAACGCTTAAATTTTATCAAAAAATATATCTGAGGAGGATACGGATTATGACGATTCAGGAATTAATGGAGAAGAGAGCTAAGGTTTGGGAAGCTGCAAAGAATTTTGTGGATACCCATGAGAATGAAAATGGTGTTCTGTCTGCGGAGGACAGTGCAGCCTATGAGAGAATGGAATCGGAGATTGAGGATCTGACAAAGGCGATTGACCGCCACCGCAAGGCAGAGGAAATGGAAAAGAACCTGAACCAGCCGGTAAACCAGCCGCTGACCGGGAAGCCTTATGCAGGCGGCCAGGGTGAGCCAAAGACAGGACGTGCTTCTGATGAATACCGCAGGGCAATGCTGAATGCACTGAGAAGCAACTTCCGCCAGGTTTCCAATACCCTTCAGGAGGGCGTGGATGCCGATGGGGTTATCTGGTTCCGGAAGAGTATGACAGAAGACTGGTTGATGTTCTGAATGAAGAGAATATCATGCGCCGTCTTGCCACAAGAATCGTGACTTCCGGGGAGCATAAGATCAATATTGCGGCTACCAAGCCGGCGGCAAGCTGGATTGAGGAAGGCGGGGCACTGACTTTCGGGGATGCGACTTTTGACCAGAAGATCCTGGATGCACATAAGCTTCATGTGGCGATTAAGGTAACTGAGGAACTGCTTTATGACAATGCCTTTAATCTGGAAAATTACATCCTTGTCCAGTTTGGAAAGGCACTTGCCAATGCGGAAGAGGATGCCTTCCTGAACGGAAACGGAACAGGGAAGCCGACCGGCATTTTTGACGGAACAGGCGGCGGACATCTGCTGAATACACTGGCTGCAGCTTTGAAATCAGATGACATGCTGGATCTGGTGTATGGCCTGAAACGTCCGTACCGTAAAAATGCATCCTTTATCATGAATGATGCAACACTGCCTTCCCTTAGAAAGCTGAAGGACAATAACGGTGCTTATATCTGGCAGCCGGCTTACCAGGCCGGGGAACCGGACAGGATCCTGGGTTACAAGGTGGAGACTTCTGCCTATGCACCAAAGGACGGCATCGCTTTTGGGGATTACAGCTATTACAACATTGGTGACCGCGGAAACAGATCCTTCAAGCAGCTGAATGAACTGTTTGCGGGAAACGGGATGATCGGCTTTGTTGCAAAGGAACGTGTGGACGGAAAGCTGGTGCTTCCGGAAGCAGTGCAGATTATGAAACTGAAGGCAGACTGATTTTTTGAATAAGGGGACCGGCAGGAGAAGTACAGGCCTGCCGGTTCTGTTTTGAGGTGATGCAGTTGGCAGTGACAGTGGATGAGATGAAGAATTACCTGCGTGTGGATTTTGAGGATGATGATGCGCTGATCGGGGATCTGATCAGGCAGGGGAAGCAGATCTGTATGGATGTGGCAAGGATTGCGGATGCGGATGAGTTTGAAAAACTGCAGGGTACGAAGATTGCTGTGCAGTATGCAGCGGCGTATCTGTACGAACACAGGGAGGAGGCGGATCATCATCAGCTGGTGATAAATCTGCGAAATCTTCTTTTCGGAGTGAGAGAGCCGGGGTTTTAAGAAATGCCGGTGAGACAGACAAGTCGTTAGGAATGAAGGGGCAGGTGGGAACAAATGGACATTGCTTTGATGAATGAGAAGGTGGTTTTTCAGAAGTGCTCTGTGGTGGTGGACAGGATTGGAAACCGCCGGAATGAATGGACGGATGAATACTGCTGTTTTGCTACGATAGGCGGTGAGGGGCTTGCTAGTTCCAGGGAAGCGGAAACCGCAGGGACTGTGGTGGAAGATGTGGGAATGACTGTGACGGTGCGGTACTGTAAAAAGACTGCAGGTATCCGGTCTGTTACCCACAGGATCCTGTTTCGGGATCAGGTGTATGACATTGTGAGTGTGGATCATCTGAATTATAAGAAGAAGTGTCTGAAATTCACATGCAGGAAGGTCCGGAGGTGAGACATGGCAGGAGACAGATGTACAGTCAGCCAGATGGCAGATGTGATCATGGAAGGGCTGGAAGAGTACGCACAGCTTGCGGCGGATGATATGAAAAAAGCAGTGAAGAAGGCAGGCGCACAGGCGAGAAAAGACATCCAGGAAAATGCCCCTGTGAAGAACGGTGTTTATGCAAAGAGCTGGGCGGCGAAGACCACGAAGGAAACTGCCAATGCGATGGAAATTGTGGTGTATTCCAGGAACAGGTACCAGCTGGCTCATCTGCTGGAGTTCGGTCATGCGCTGAGAAAAGGCGGCAGGACAAGGGCGTTTCCCCATATTGCGCCTGCTGAGGAAAGGGCTGCGCAGACACTGGAACGGGAAGTGGAGAAGGCACTGAGGTGATCAGGAGGTGAAAGCATATGACACTGGAAGAACTGGCAGGGATGCTGGAAAAGACTGGTTTTCCTTTTGCTTATGACCATTTTGCAGAAGCGGAAAGCCCGGATCCGCCGTTTATCTGCTATCTGCTTCCTGGCAGTGATAATTTTGCGGCAGACGGGCGGGTATACTTTCGGATCAGTGAAGTAAGAATAGAACTTTACACGGACCGGAAGGATCCCGGGGCAGAAGCCCTGGTGGAAACAGTTCTGGATGATGCCGGGATTTTTTATAATAAGTCGGAGGTCTGGATCCAGAGCGAAAAGCTGTATGAGGTGCTGTACAGTATGGAACGGTAATGATTTGTTAAATGATGGAGGGATAATATGTCTGATAAGAATAACAAGGTGAAGTATAACCTGAAAAATGCGCATTACGCTTTACTGACGATCGGGGAGGACGGGGCGGTGTCCTATGCAGCACCAGTGCCGCTTCCGGGATCCGTATCACTGTCCCTGGATGCCAACGGGGAGCCAGAGAATTTTTATGCGGACGGCATTGCGTACTATGTAATCAATAACAATATGGGCTATGACGGGGATCTGGAGCTTGCACTGATTCCGGAGAGCTTCCGGACGGATGTGCTGAGAGAGAAGCTGGATGCCAAGGGCGTTCTGATTGAAAACTCGGATGCAGAACTGGCACTGTTTGCCCTGCTTTTTGAGTTCGACGGGGACGTGCGTCATATCCGCCACGTGATGTATAACTGTTCAGCTTCCCGTCCGAAGATCGAGGGCAAGACCAACGAGGAGAAAAAGGAAGTGCAGACAGAAACACTGACTATCAAGGCTACACCATTGGCGGATGGAAAGGTGAAGGCGAAGACAGGAGATACTACGGATGCAACTGTTTATGCAGACTGGTACAAGTCGGTGTATCTGCCGGTTGCAGATCCAGCTTCCTTGCAGGCGGCGGATAGTGGAAAGTCTGTTGTGGATGCTGCAGGAAATGGAAAAGCACTGAGCTGAGGGGGATTCGGATATGAGCATGATGAAGAAGATTGAGATTGACGGGAAGGCGGTTGCTTTTAAGGCATCTGCCGCCATTCCGCGTATTTACAGGATTAAGTTCCAGAGGGATATATACAAGGATTTATCTGTGCTGGAAAAGAGTATCGGGGACGGGGATCCGGAAAAGTCCTCACTGGATCTGTTTTCACTTGAGATGTTTGAGAACATTGCGTATGTGATGGCGAAACATGCGGATCCGTCTATCCCGGATAATCCGGAGGACTGGCTGGATGAGTTTAATACATTCAGTATTTATCAGGTTCTGCCGAAGCTGGTCGATCTGTGGGGAATGAACATCAGGACGGATGTAGAGGCTAAAAAAAACTTCATGCAACAGACCGTGAAATGACAACTCCCCTGTTTCTTCTCCGGTGTGTGCAGCTGGGGATTTCCATCCGGGATCTGGATCTGCTGACCATTGGCATGGTGAATGATATGTTTGTGGAAAGCAGGAATGATGAGTATAAGGGATGGAGACAGGTTGCCACACAGGAGGATTTCGACTTATTTTAACATTAATGAAAGCATTTGTCAGGATGGCAGGTGCTTTTTTGTGCCCGGAGTGATCCGGGTATTTTTGTGCCTTTTTTTATGAGATTTGGGGGTGAGCCGTATGGCAGGGAACAGAATCAAGGGGATCACTGTCGAGATTGGCGGCGATACCACGAAATTACAGACTGCCCTGAAAGGGGTTAATACTGAGATCAGAAATACGCAGAGTCAGCTGAGGGATGTGGAGAAGCTGTTGAAGCTGGATCCGGGGAATACGGAGCTGATCGCGCAGAAGCACAGGCTGCTGGCACAGGCGGTTTCTGAGACCAGGGAGAAGCTGGAGACTTTGAAGACTGCGCAGCGGCAGGCGGATGAGGCACTGCGGAACGGGACAATTTCCCAGCAGCAGTATGACGGGCTCCAGAGGGAGATCGTTGAGACGGAGCAGGAACTGCGGAGACTGGAACAGCAGGCAGAGCAGTCTGCAACTGCTTTGCAGAAGATCAGGGCAACCGGGGAGAAGCTGCAGGCAGTGGGGGATAAGGTCTCCGGTGTGGGACAGAAGCTGCTTCCTGTGACGGGAGTGGTAACAGGGCTTGGAACGGCGGCGGTGAAAACTGCCGCTGATTTTGACTCTGCGATGAGTAAGGTGGCGGCTGTGTCCGGGGCAACGGGATCTGATTTTGATAAGCTCAGGGACAAAGCCAGGGAGATGGGTGCCAAAACGAAGTTCTCTGCGACTGAGGCAGCGGATGCCATGAATTACATGGCGATGGCCGGATGGAAGACGGAGGATATGCTGTCCGGTATTGAAGGCGTTATGTATCTGGCTGCGGCATCCGGGGAAGACCTTGCAACGACTTCTGACATTGTAACAGATGCGCTGACTGCTTTTGGGCTGACTGCGGAGGATTCAGGACATTTTGCAGATGTGCTGGCGGCTGCTTCCAGTAATGCCAATACCAATGTGTCCATGATGGGTGAGACGTTTAAGTACTGTGCACCGGTTGCAGGGGCTTTGGGATTTTCGGTTGAGGATACGGCAGAAGCTATCGGGCTGATGGGAAATGCGGGGATTAAGGCTTCCCAGGCTGGTACTTCCATGCGTTCCATTATGACCAACCTGACCGGGGATGTGAAGCTGTCGGGTGCGGCGATCGGGGATGTGACCATTGCTACCACGAATGCAGACGGATCCATGAGGAGCCTGTCTGCGATCCTGGCTGACTGCAGGGTGGCTTTTGGCGGAATGACTGAGGCAGAGAAGGCGAACAATGCGGAGGCACTGGTCGGAAAGAATGCCATGTCAGGTTTCCTGGCACTGATGAATGCGGCACCGGAGGATATTGCAAAGGTGTCCGGGGCAGTGAATAACTGTAAGGATGCGGCAAAGAATATGGCGGATACCATGCAGGATAATCTGGAAGGACAGCTGACTATTCTGAAGTCACAGCTTCAGGAACTGGCGATTTCCTTCGGGGATCTGCTGATGCCTGCAGTGCGGAGTATTGTTTCCGGACTGCAGGGGATGGTGGATGTGCTGAATGCCATGCCGGACGGAGTGAAGCAGGTAATTATGATTATTGCTTTGCTGGCAGCCGCATTGGGACCGGTGCTGATCATTATCGGGAAGGTGATCTCGGCAGTGGGTACGATCATGACGATCGTGCCGAAGCTGGCAGGAGTGATCAATACGGTGAAGACGGCTTTGGGTGCCCTGAATGCAGTGATGCTGGCAAATCCCATTGCTATTGTGATCGCAGCTATTGCAGCCCTTGTGGCTGCTTTTGTTTATCTGTGGAATACGAATGAGGAGTTCCGGCAGTTCTGGATCAGCTTGTGGGAGAGCGTGAAGGAGACTGCAATCCAGTGCTGGCAGGCAATCTCTGCTTTCTTGTCCCAGGCATGGGAGGCAATCCGGAATACGGCGGTGTCTGTGTGGAATGGTATCAGGGATTTCTTTTCCGGGCTCTGGACAGGAATCCAGACTTTGTTTACTACGGTGGTAAATGCCATTGCAGGATTTTTGAGCAGCGCGTGGAATGCAGTGAAGGGGACTGTGGTGTCTGTATGGACTGCAATATCGCAGTTTTTTACAAGCGTGTGGAATGGCATCCGGAATGTAACCTCTTCGGTGGTAAATGGTATCCGGTCTTTTCTGCAGTCTGCATGGAACGGTATCAGGGCGCTTATCACGACTGTAATGAATGGCATAAAAAGCGTGGTCACTGCGGTATGGAATGGTATCCGTTCTGTGATCACCAGGGTGATGAACGGGATCCGCAGTGTGGTCAGTTCAGTATGGAGCGGGATCCGGAATACTATTTCTTCTATAGTGAACGGGATTAAGAATACGGTTTCCAGTGCGTTTCATGCTATGTGGAGCGGAATCCGGAGTACTATTTCCGGGATTTATAATACGATCAGGGATGGACTGGGGAATGCGGTGAATTATATTACAAGCCTTGCATCTGCCGGATGGCGGTGGGGTGCGGATATTATCAATGGCATTGTGAATGGCATCCGGAGCTGTATTGGTGCGGTTGCCGGTGCGGTGACGGATGTGGCGAACACGATCCGGGCACATCTGCATTTCTCAGTACCGGATGAAGGACCTCTGACGGATTTCGAGAGCTGGATGCCGGATTTTATGAGTGGTCTGGCTGAGGGCATTGAGAAGAGCAGGGGAATGGTGAAGGCGGCTGTGAACAGTGTGGCTGCGGATATGGTGGTTTCGCCGCAGATGGCTGTGGCAGACAGCGGTGTGATGACCGGTACGGGACCGTCCGGCGGCGCGGATCTGACTGCCGGTATTGTGGCGGCGCTGAAGGATGTGCTAGGTGATCAGAAAGGACAGCAGGGGGATCTGGTGATTCCGGTTTATCTGGGGAACCAGCTGCTGGATGAGGTGATCGTGACGGCACAGCAGAGAATGAGTCTGAGGAGCGGAGGTAGATAGGATGGCTTTTTTTCAGTATCTTGTGTTTGACGGGGAGAACCTGCCGCTTCCGGATTCTTATGAGGTGGAGCTAGAGGATGTGGAAGCGGATTCTGGCGGTGAGACGGAAGCAGGGACGACACAGAGGGATGTGGTGCGGCATGGCGTTGTGAGCATTCCGGTGTCGTTTTCTGTTACGGCGAAGTGGCTTAAGAAGCTGGCGGTGTATGCGAAGAAGGATAAGATCAGTGTGCAGTATTTTGATGTGGAGACAGCGGAACTGAAACTGGCGGAGATGTATGTGACTGGGTATAAGGCGAAGCTGAAAAAGGATACCAGTTATAAGGGGCTGTGGACGGTGAGTTTTACGTTGAAGGAGATGTAGCGAGATGGTATAATGGGAGAATCAAATCGGAATTTTTCAAGGATGATTTACAATGAAATGTATTAAATGTCATAACACAATGGACATGGAAACTGGCGAATTTTCTATGAATATCGACGGAAAAACTGTAAATGTCATAAATGCACCGATAGGACACTGTAAGTAAGATAAAGAAGCCATTGACTGTTCCATTTAACAACATTTAACAGAGAAGTTAAAACAATTCTTACTGTACGGTCTTATAGAGCCACTTATTTGTGCTTGAAAAATGGGACTTACACTGATTAGTATGCTGTCTAAAACGAAGATAGTCTTTACGACTCACCTCCCCGTGCTTTGTAGTGTAGCTTCTTCAAGAAGTATTTTATCAATAACGTGGAGAATTGAATGACTTTCATTACTATTTGTGCCGCCGACTTGGCGGCGGAATGGAGATTATTATGGATACAAGGTTCAATCAGACAAAATTAAAGAAGCTCCAGATCTTCAATGGATCACAACTAAAGTATTTGGCATTTGCATCTATGCTAATAGATCACGTTAATAACGCTTTAATAACACCTTATTTAAATGGGCAAGGTTTTCTATTACATTTGTCCAATCTATTTTCTATTTTGGGCAGAATTGCATTCCCGCTGTTTGTTTTTTTTCTTGTAGAGGGATTCTTCAAAACTAGCAACAGAATGAAATATCTGATTATGCTTTTAATTTTTGGTGTAATATCAGAAGTGCCTTTTGATTTGTTTACATCAAAAACTTGTTTCTCTCCATATTGGAACAATATAATGTTTACCTTAGCGCTATGCCTTGTTACAATTTGGATTATTGACATTCTTAAAGATAAAATCAGCAATAAATATACTTGGTATGCTTTATCAATCCTGATTGTAGCATTTTTTGGGTTTCTATCTATGGAGCTAAGTCTTGATTATGATTATCACGCAATAGTCGTTGCCTATCTCTTTTATATATTCTATGATAAACCTCTCCTTGGTGCTGGCCTGGGATATATATCAATTATAAAAGAACTTTACTCATTTATAGGTTTTGGCATGACTCTAACCTATAATGGTGAAAGAGGCAAACAATATAAATGGTTCAACTATTTCTTTTATCCAGTACATATTCTAATCTTGGGGCTTTTACGTATATATTTAAACATTTAGTTTATACTAGTATAGCGAATATTAAGTAAACGCTATATTGACTTGTCTGATTTTTCATATGTGGCGTTGTCGTCAATCGCCGTAGCCACCGCTACGCCTCATTCCTCTGCCTTGCATATGAGAAAATCATCCTGCGTCAATATAGCAGATACTTGATTTTCGCTGTACTAGACGGGCTGCGCTGGCCGTTCGATGAAAAGACGGCAAAACAGGTTCTTGAGGGCAGATAAAGCGAGAACGCAGTCAAGGCAGAGGGTAGAAATAGAAGATAAAAAGAGTTGTAGCAAGAAACACTTTCGTTAGTGATAACTTCAAGTTTGCAGGGAAGGTGTCTATCATGGAGATGAAGAAGAATGGATGAGAGGAAAGCTTACTGGTTTGAACAGCCATATATGCTGCGGATGAAAAATATTGCAGTGGCGCCTGTTATTCTGGAAGATGGAAGGCTGTCCTTCTGTGTTCCGGGGGATGGTGGTCCTCCGTGGTCAGGGATATGGAATCTGACGGGAAAGGCTGTTCTGGACGGGGATGATTATTTTGAGTTCCAGTGTGATGATGAAGTGATGCATATGCGGGGCGGAACATATAAGTTTTATGCATTGGATATTGATACATTCCGGCGGGAAACCTGCCAGTGGATATCACATGGGGAAGAAATTGCAGACTGCTGTAAGACAACAGAAGAACTGCATGAGTGGTATTTGAAACACTGGACTTATAACAGATAGGATGATTATATTTACGAAGGCATCGGTCACCTGGTTGGCTGGTGCTTTTTTCGTGGGGAAATGGAGGTGGCGGGATGTATCCTGTGTCGGATGCTTTTCTGAGGGCAGTCAGGAGTAATACAAGGAAATATTTCTGGACGGGTACGATCGTTACCAAGGGCGGAATGACGTATGAGTTCGGGACTAAGGAGATTGTGAAGGGTTCCGGGTATATTTCCAGGCAGTGCTGCGGAAGTACGGAGATTGAACTGGGGACGGTGTATGCGGCGGAGATGGGGATCACGCTTCTGAGTGATATTGACAGGTACACGCTGGAGGATGCTCAGGTGACGCTGGTGTTTCATCTGGTGCTGGCGGATGGTTCTGTGGAAGATGTGCCGATGGGAGTTTTTGAGGTCAGTGAGGCGAACCGGCTGGCAAAGTGTCTGGAACTGAAAGCCTATGATTTTATGCTGCGGTTTGATAAGAGTTTCAATGGGTTTGAGACTGTGGGGACTGCTTATGATTTTATTGCTTTATGCTGTAAGATGTGCAGGGTTGAGCTTGCACATAAGAGGGCGGAGATTGATGCCATGCCGAATGGCGGGGTGACGCTTTCTGCTTATACTGAAAATGATATTGAGACCTGCCGGGACGTGCTGTTTTATGTGGCACAGGTTCTGGGAGGTTTCTTTATTATCAACCGGGAGGGGAAGCTGGAACTGAGGAAGTACGGGAAGGATCCTGTGATGAAGGTGGAGCAGAGGCACCGGTTTTCTTCCAGCTTTTCAGATTTTATCACCAGGTATACGGCGGTGAGTTCTACCAATAAGCAGACGCAGATTGCAGAGTATTATGCGTTGGATCCGGATAATGGGCTGACTATGAATCTGGGGGTGAATCCGTTTCTGCAGTTTGGGTTAAAGGAGACCAGGGAGATGCTGTGCAGGAATATCCTGGCAGATCTGTCTGTGATCCGGTATGTGCCGTTTGATTCGGATACTATTGGGAATCCTGCACTGGATCCGGGGGATGTGCTGACATTTGCAGGAGGACAGGCGGATGAGGGACAGATCACCTGTATCACTTCCATCAGACAGAAGATCGGGGGAAAGCAGAGCTTGAAATGTGTGGGGAAGAACCCAAGGCTGGCTCAGGCGAAGTCAAGGAACGACAAGAATATTTCAGGGCTGCTGAACCAGATTGAAGACAATGCGAAGACGGGGAAGATCGGGATCCACACGTTTACCAATGCTTCCGCACATGAGATCGGGCAGACTAAGGTAAAGCTGATCAGTATTCAGTTTGCTTCTTCTGAGGAAAACCATATGCAGTTTTTTGCACAGGCTGTTGTGGATGTGGCTGCGGATCCGGTGGAGAGATCTGCGGAGGTTGCCGGGACTGTGGTGATTCCGTTTCCGGGCGGAAGCGGCGGAACTGGAAGTGGTACGGGTGGTTCTGATGGAACCGGGGAGACATTGGATGAAGGAAATTCTGAAAATGATGTGGCAGGGAATGAAGTTGGAAATACTTCCGGGAATGAGAATACAGGGAGTACGGATGATGTCTCTGGTGGATCAGATTCCGGATCCGGGAGTGGAACGGAGGTTTCTGTGGATGTGTGTCTGCCGGTGAAGTGGCAGGAGGACGGACAGGCGGTCTGCCATGTGGTCTTTGAATTTAATAATGAGGAGATTGTGGAGCATTGTCCGGTGGAGACCTGGCATTCCGGGAAACATATTTTGTCACTGTATTATCCCATTGAGAAGATCGTTGCCAATTATACAAATACGTTCAATGTGTATCTCTGGATGGAGAATGGCAGTGGGACGGTTGATGTGGGAGACTGCATTGCTTCTGTCAGCGGACAGGCTATGGCTGCAGGGGAAGCCTGGGACGGAAAGCTTGAGGTGGAAGATTATACCACGAGATTTGCCATTGGCGGAGGCCTGAATGTGAATGGCTTCCGGGATTCGCTGTCCATGCAGATGAAGGAGACGGTGAACAGAGGCTTTGAGGTGTATTTTGCTGAGAGAGCGGGAATCAGCGGTTTCAGCAGGCCTGTAGAAATGGAGGGTGTGTGATGAAGTTAAAAGGTGAAATGGTCATTGAACTGACCGATACGAATACGGGTGCGGTGGAAACCGTGCAGGAGACGAACATGATCACGGAGGCAGTGAATAATATTTTGGGGCTGAATCCCATGGGGATTTATCTGAAAGCCAGCGGGGAGTATGACAATTCTGTTCTGTGGAACGGGACGTTGCTTCCCATCTGCCCGAACATGATCGGAGGGATCCTGCTGTTTCCGGCAGTGCTGGAAGAAAAGGCGGACCATATTTACGAGCAGGGGAAGAACCTGCCTGTGGCTTATGCTTCCAATAATGTTAATTCCGGTTCCAATGTGGCAAGGGGAAGCCTGAACCAGACGGAGAGCAAGAAACTGGATAATGGATATAAGTTTGTGTGGGAATTTACTCCCAGCCAGGGAAATGGGAATATTGCAGCGGTGGCGCTGACCAGTGCCCTGGGAGGGCAGAATGCTTTTGGCAGTGCGGCAGGGGATGCCAGCACATTCCTGCTTCTGAAAAAGGTGGATATCGGGGATATCCCGAAGGCGAAGCAGATGACACTGTTTGAGGCAGTGGAGCTGGATTTTGAAAAGAACCTGCTGTATTCCATCACCTTTGGGACTTCCAGTGTGACCATTACGAAGATCCGGATCCCGGTGTTTAACATCGGGCTGAATGAGAAGCTGGATGATACCACTTATACCGTACTGGAAGAGCAGACACTGACAACGGAAAGCTTCACATTCCTGGGGGATTATACAAAGTACGGGGAATTTATGGACGGGCATGACGGGTACTGGTATGGATTTTCCAATGAGCCGAATTCTTCCGGGGATGCGAAGATGGTGTGGATCCGGATCTCCAAAAAGGATTATTCCTTTACAGAAGGAAGCTGGACACTGTCCAAGGCGAAGCTTTCGGAAGTGGGCACAAGGGCAAAGGACAGTTCCTATCCGGAACGGAATGTAAAATGCTGTGTGAGGAAGGGGTATCTGTATGTGCCTTCTTACGATAAGAAGGGAGTTTATAAGATCAATACTGCAAATTCAGCGGATGTGACACTGATCCCGCTGGGCTTTACTTCCAAGCTGAAATCTCTTGGGGAGGACGGCTCCTGTGAGGTGTATATGACACTTCTTGGGGACATGATCGTGGCAGGGGATTTCCAGATTACGGCGGATGACAGGGTGATCAAGACACAGGGGAGCGCAAGGTTTGAAGCTATGGCAACGCCTCTGTTCCAGTATAAGAACTTTGTGTTTATGTGGGGCGGCAGTTACGGAAAGGAGCACAGGTGTGCGTACCTTCTGACGCCTTATCTGGCAAGTATTAATAATCTTTCATCAGCGGTGGTGAAGAATACGGACAAGACCATGAAGATCACGTATACGCTGACGGAGGAAACAATGTAGGTCTTTCTGCCGCAGGGCATGGAGATAGAAAACTTATTTACGGCAGTTCTCCGAAATGGGAGCTGCTTTTTTCATGGGAGGAGGATTCTGGCATGAAGGAATTTTGGAACTTTATTCAGATGGTTTTTATGGCTGTAGGCGGATGGCTGGGCTGGTTTATGGGAGGCTGTGACGGGCTTCTGTATGCATTGATCGCTTTTGTGGTGATCGATTATCTGACCGGGGTGATGTGTGCTTTTGCGGACCATACGCTTTCCAGTGAGGTGGGATTCCGGGGAATCTGTAGGAAGGTGCTGATTTTTCTGTTGGTGGGAATGGCGAATATTCTGGATGTGGCTGTGATCGGGAACGGATCTGTGCTGAGGACAGCAGTGATCTTTTTCTATATTTCCAATGAGGGTGTGAGCCTGTTGGAGAATGCAGGGCATCTGGGGCTGCCGATCCCGCAGAAGATGAAAGATGTGCTGGAACAGCTGCATGATAAAAGTGAAGGAGACTCCGATGATGCATCAGAGGATGAGGTAGGAGGTGAGTGATTATGGGATACAGTAATAGTTCTTTGGTGGCGTACACGTTGCTCAGTCCGAATCATTCCGGACTGAGAACGGAGCAGATTGACAGAATATCGCCGCACTGTGTAGTAGGTCAGTGTACAGCAGAAGGTCTGGGGGACTGGTTTCATAAATCTTCTACCCAGGCTTCTTCGAATTATGGAATCGATAGGAATGGCCGGGTCGGATTGTATGTGGAAGAGAAGAATCGTTCCTGGTGTACTTCCAGTAATGCGAATGATCAAAGGGCAGTGACGATTGAGTGTGCTTCTGACAAGGCGGAACCGTATGCTATGCATCAGGTGGTTTATGACCGTCTGATTGATCTGTGTGAGGATATCTGCAGAAGAAATGGAAAGAAAAAACTGCTCTGGTTTGGAGATAAAAATAAGTCTCTGAATTATCAGCCGAAGGCGGATGAAATGCTCATTACCGTGCACCGGTGGTTTGCGAATAAGAGCTGTCCTGGAGACTGGCTTTATGCGAGACTGGGAGATCTGGCTGCGAAGGTTACTTCAAGACTTGGCAGCGGAAATGTGGAAGTGATTCCATCAGGGATGCAGGCCGGGGAATTTCAGGGGCTGACAGAAGAACAGGTGCTTGCAAAGGTTGGCCCACTGTTTACCGCAGATCAGAGAAGATCAGGGATTCTTGCTTCAGTGTCTATGGCTCAGTTTATTCTGGAGAGCGGTTATGGAAAGAGTGAGCTTGCGTTGGGAGCCAATAACTGTTTTGGAATGAAGAAGTCACTTTCCGGTAATACCTGGAGTGGTTCGGTCTGGGATGGTGTGAGCATTTATAAAAAGAAGACACAGGAGCAGGAGGAAGATGGAAGCTATGTGACAGTCACAGCGGAATTCAGAAGATACAGCTGTGTTGAGGATTCTATTGCAGACCATAGTGCTTATCTGCTTGGAGCCAAGAATGGCAGCAAGCTCAGATATGAGGGATTGAAGGGGTGTACCGATTATAAGAAGGCAGTGCAGATTATTAAGAATGGTGGCTATGCTGCGAGTCTTACTTATGTGGAGAAACTTTGTGGCATTATTGAGAAGTGGAATTTGACTAAATGGAATGTAAAGCCTTCGGGCTCTTCTGATGTTGTGGTGAAGTATTACAGGGTAAGGAAGAATTGGAAGGATGCTGCTTCTCAGCTTGGTGCTTATACTGTGCTTGACAATGCTAAGGCGATGGCGGAGAAGCATGAAGGTTATACGGTATATGACTGGAATGCCAATGCTGTGTATGGTGCTGAGGTTGATGTTGAAAGTGATTCTGATATAGAGTTTTCTAATGTGGATTGCCCATTCATGGTAAAGGTTGACATTGATGATCTGAATATCAGGAAGAGTGCTGGAACGAATACTGCGAAGACTGGAAAGTATACCGGGAAGGGTGTATTTACCATCATGGAAGTCAGAGAAGGAAAAGGCTCTGATAAAGGATGGGGAAGATTGAAAAGCGGAGCGGGATGGATTAGTTTGGACTATTGCCAGAGAGTGTAATTGAATAAAATTCGGCAGAATAGGAATGTGCCGAAAGTGATTGAAGCCTGTGGGTGTCTGATTGAAGATACCTACAGGTTTATTTTTTTGTTTTTTTCGGAATAACTCGGAAAATCTCAGCCTGAATCTCCTTTGAACAGTAGGAGGATATGTCCTCACTACTTTATGGAGGTGCTTTATGAATTTGGGAGAAAAGCAATCATTGCCTTGGTGGCAAAAATACACACTGACTCTGGAAGAAGCCTCAGAATACTTTGGTATTAATTATAAGAAACTTCGACTGTTCTGCAAAGCTCATGCAGATGAAGAATTTCTGTTATGGAATGGTAATCGTGCCCTTATAAAAAGAGAACAGTTTGAAAAGTACTTAGATAGTCAGATGACAGTAATTTGAGTGTAACCATGAATACAGTGGAAATTGTAAATTTTGTTGTGGCGGAAGAGTCTTTGTTGTGATATACTGTAAAGGACATGGGCGCATACACGCACATGGCACATGAGTAATTGCATACAAGGCTCTCCCAATCGAAAGGAGAGATTATATGAGCGAGAAAAGACGTGATAACAAGAATCGTATTCTTCGCACAGGAGAGAGCCAGAGAGCCGATGGTAAATATATGTATCGTTATGTTGATGCAAATGGTAAGACACAATGTCTTTACAGTTGGAGACTTGTGAAAACAGATACAGTACCTGAAGGCAAAAGAGATAATGGTGCATTGAGAGATATCGAAAAAAGAGTTCAGAGAGATATGGACGACGATATTGTTCCAGATGGTGATGGATATACTGTTCTTGCACTTGTTGAGAAATATATTTCACAGAAGACAGGTGTGAAGAATACTACAAGAGCTGGATACGGTACAGTAATTAATGTGCTTAAGTCAGAGCCATTTGGAAAGAAACGTATTGATAAGGTAAAGCTATCAGATGCAAAGGCATGGCTTATCAAACTGCAGCAGGAAGATCATAAAAGTTTTTCAACAATACATACCATCAGGTTTGTTGTGAGACCAGCTTTTCAGATGGCTGTAGATGATGACCTTATCAGAAAAAATCCGTTTGAATTTCAGTTAGCAACAGTTCTGGTAAACGATGCAGTAACTCGTGAAGCAATCACCAGAAAAGAAGAGAGAACTTTTCTGGAATTCATTAAGAACGATACACACTACTCAAAGTATTATGATGGAATGTATATCCTGTTTAAGACAGGTATGCGTATTTCGGAATTTACAGGGCTGACTTTATCGGATCTTGATTTTGAGAATAGAACCATCAATATCGATCATCAGCTCCAGAAGACCGGGACATTGGTTTACATTGACACAACAAAGACCTATGCCGGTAGAAGGGTAATTCCGATGACTGATGATGTGTATGAGGCTTTCCAGAATATTGTCAAGGCAAGACCAAAGCTTAAGGTGGAGCCGATGATTGATGGATATTCAGGGTTCCTTTGTTTTGATAAGGATAACAAGCCTATGGTAGCAATGCATTGGGAGAAGTACTTCCAGCATGCAGTGGACAGATACAATAGTATCTATCGTGTTCAGCTTCCTAAAATCACACCACATGTTTGCCGTCATACTTATTGTTCCAACATGGCCAAGTCCGGAATGAATCCGAAAGTGCTCCAGTACCTGATGGGACATAGCGATATTTCCGTAACTCTGAACACTTACACACATCTTAAAATTGATGATGCTAAGGAAGAGATGGAGAAGCTTGTTAAAGCACAGGCTGCAGCAGAGGAGATTTCTAAGGCGAATGGTCAGGAGAAGAAGCTTAAGGATAAAGGTTGGAAGATGGCTTAAATAAAGGATAGGGCTCGTTTAGAGCCTATATATTTTTCTTTATATTCTGCCATATACACCATCCAAATGCTGAAAAAATAGGCAATGTGTAAAATGGTTTTTGAAGGGGCGTTTTACACAGATTTTTACACAGTTTGATGGAAAAAGCACGCCAAAATGAGCCAAAATAAGCCGAAATAATGGACACAGAAAGTAGTGGAAAACCAAGGAAAATCAGGGAGTTTAGGCATGAAAAAGGTACTATTCGTCTGCTGGGGAAACATATGGAATGAACCATACAAAGCCCATAAATAAAGAGTTTTTGGAAGATGATAGTAACTTTTACACAGCTTTTACACAGTACAATTTAGACGAAATTTGAAAATCAGAAAGAGAGTTAAAATATATGATTAAAGTCTTATTCGTGTGCCACGGCACTCTTTGAAAGCTTCGCCAAAAAGCCAGTAAAATCACGGTCTGGAGGGCATAGGCGGTTAGAAAATAACCCGAAAATAACCCACGGTATTTTGTGCAGATATTACATGTAAATATAGATGATGTTTGGGATGCAACATGATAGAAAAGCTGTAAGATTTTAAAAAGAAAAATCTTATGGCTTTTTGCTTGCTTAGGATTAAAAATACAGTTTTGTATAGATTGAAAAATTCACGTTTTCATGATACTCTATTCCTATATCTGTTGGCAAAATAATGGAGGGATAACATGGCAGTCAGTTATAAAAAATTATTCCATTTATTGATAGAAAAAAATATGACGAATGCACAGTTGCAGCAGGAGGCTGGCTTCTCCGCAAATATTATCACACGGCTGAAACGTAATGGGTATATTTCCCTCGAAAGCGTAGAGAGTATATGCCGTGTTCTGAACTGTGGCGTTGACGATATTCTGGAATTTGTACCAGAGGATAACGGAGGAAAAGAGAATGGTTGATACCAAAAAGGAACAGGAACGTGATGAACTGCACCGTGCAATATGGGCGATTGCAGATGAACTGCGTGGAGCAGTCGATGGTTGGGACTTCAAAAATTATGTTCTTGGCACAATGTTCTATCGTTATATTTCCGAAAACTTGTGTAATTACATAAACAGCGGTGAGATTGATGCGGGCAATACGGATTTTAATTTTGCAAAAATGCCGGATGAGGATGCAGAAGAAGCAAGAGAAGGACTGGTAGAGGAAAAGGGATTTTTTATTCTTCCGAGTGAACTTTTCTGTAATGTCCGTGCCAATGCTGCGAATGATGAAAACTTAAATGAAACACTGGAGCGTGTATTCCGTCACATTGAGGAATCAGCGAAAGGTAGTGAGGCAGAGAGTGACTTTGCCGGACTGTTTGATGACTATGATGTAAATAGTAATAAACTGGGTTCTACAGTTGCAAAGCGTAATGAAAAACTTGTAAAACTGCTAAATGGCGTAGGAGAAATGAATCTGGGAGATGTGAAAGACCACTCTATTGATGCCTTTGGTGATGCGTATGAGTACCTTATGACTATGTATGCATCGAATGCCGGAAAATCTGGTGGAGAGTTTTTTACTCCTGCAGATGTATCCGAATTACTCACACGTCTTGGAACTGTAGGGAAAACAGAAATCAACAAAGTATATGATCCGGCTTGTGGTTCAGGTTCATTGCTTCTGAAGGCTGAGAAAATTCTTGGCAAGGACGCTATCCGTAACGGCTTTTATGGACAGGAAATCAATATCACAACCTATAATTTGTGCCGTATTAATATGTTTCTGCATGATGTAGGATTTGATAAATTTGATATAGCCTGTGAAGATACCTTACTTAGTCCGCAACATTGGGATGATGAGCCGTTTGAGCTGATCGTGTCTAATCCGCCATACTCTATCAAGTGGGCGGGAAATGATAATCCTTTGCTTATCAACGATCCACGGTTTGCACCGGCTGGAGTTCTTGCACCGAAAGGAAAGGCAGATATGGCATTTATTATGCACAGCCTGTCATGGCTTGCATCTAATGGAACTGCTGCCATCGTATGCTTTCCGGGAATTATGTATCGTGGTGGTGCAGAGCAAAAAATCCGTAAATATCTGGTGGACAATAACTATATTGACTGTATTATTCAGTTACCAAGCAATCTGTTTTTTGGTACTTCGATTGCGACCTGTATTATGGTAATGAAAAAGAATAAGACGGATAATAAAACCCTGTTTATTGATGCCACAAGCGAGTGTGTGAAGGTTACCAACAATAATAAGCTGACACCAGAAAATATCGACCGTATTGTGGATGTGTTTGCTAAGCGTGAAGAAGAGGAGCATTTTGCACATCTGGCAAGCTATGAAGAAGTATCCGGCAATGATTATAATTTGTCTGTATCTACCTATGTCGAAGCCGAAGATACCAGAGAGAAAATTGACATCGTGAAGTTGAATGCGGAAATTAAGGAAATTGTTGCTCGTGAGCAAGTGCTTCGTGATGAGATTGATAAGATCATCGCAGAAATCGAGGTGTAAATGATAATTCGACTGGTTCAAGATATAAGAAAGGCATTGGAAAACGAACTATATTTTGTAGCATTAAGTTCTGCACTCACCTTGCCTGACATTTGTGGTAAGGCTGCGTATCCAACTGAGCGAAGTAGCAGAAAACGATACATTTTATGGTATGACGAAGAAATAGGTAAATATGAAAAGAATCCAGAAGATAAAGATGATATGCCGTATTTGTCAGGAGAGGTAATTTATAGTTTACGCTGTTCACTGTTACACGAAGGAAATCCAAGTATGAAAAATGACAGTTTACGAACCAATCAACCTATAGATCATTTTTCGTTGGTTATTGAAAAGGCTAAACCGTTTGAGATTTATTCAGATGCCAGTACTATAACTCAATTTGGAAATGAACAGAAACGTGAATATAGGATGAATGTTAGAAGAATATGCATGATTTTATGTAATGTAGCAGAAACCTATTATAAAGAGAATAGAGATAAATTCCATTTCAATTATGAAATTATTGACTGGGATGAGGTTACCTCACATTTACCACCAATAGACATGGAGAAAGTTTTTGCAGAACTGGCTAAAAGTGATAGTGAATTTTATCAAGGAAGGAAAATGGGCGAAAATGAATAGAGTAAATGAATTAATAAAGGAATATTGCCCAGATGGTGTGGAAATACGTTGCCTTGAGGATTGTTGTAATTTGCTTGACAAAAAGCGAAAACCAATAACAAAAGCAGCTCGTGAAGCTGGAGAATATCCATATTATGGAGCTAATGGAATTCAAGATAATGTGGCAAATTATATTTTTGATGGTACATTTGTTTTAGTTGGCGAAGATGGAAGTGTTATTACTAAATCAGGCACACCAGTTGTAACATGGGCAGAAGGAAAAATATGGGTAAACAATCATGCCCATATTATTGAAGAAAAAGATGGTGTAATGCTACGCTATTTATACCATTATCTTCAGACTATAGATGTAACATCGTTGATTCATGGGAATATTCCTAAATTGACGGGAGGGGACTTTAAAGCATTGAAGATCGCCGTACCTCCTCTGGAGGTACAACGTGAAATAGTCCATATTTTGGACTCTTTCACGTTACTTACAGCCGAGCTTACAGCCGAGCTTACAGCTCGGAAGAAACAGTATAATTTTTACAGAGATACGTTAATACAAAAGGAGTGTAAATCTGAAAAAGTCAAGCTGAATACTATCTGTGAAATTTATGACGGAACACATCAAACTCCCAAATATACTAACAGTGGAATACCGTTTGTAAGCGTAGAAAATATTGATGATTTGTACGGAACACAAAAGTTCATTTCACAAGAGGCTTATGCAAAATATAAAATTAAACCTCGCATAGGTGATGTTTTTATGACAAGGATTACTGCAGGCATTATCGGAAAATGTACAGTGGTAGATCGCGATGATGATTTAGCCTATTATGTTTCGCTTGCATTGTTGCGTCCAAATACAGAAGTTCTTGATAGCAAGTATTTGAAGTATTATCTGGAAAGCGGTTGGGGTCGAAGAGAATTGAGTAAATGGATTTTGTGGGATGCAACACCTACAAAAATAAATAAGGATGATATTGGAAGAGTGCTCATTTCTGTTCCACCGCTTGATACGCAAAAAAGGTTGGTACAGGTAATTGAACATTTCGATGCCATCTGCACAGACTTAAATATTGGCTTGCCAGCCGAAATCGAAGCACGCCAGAAGCAATATGAATATTATCGTGATTTGCTCTTGACATTTGCTGAAACAGGCAGCACGCTCATGACAGACAGACAGACAGACAGACAGACAGAGCTGAGCGCAATTAAGCTCATTCAGTATGTGTTTGGTTATGTTACACTGCCGATGGGAAGTCTATTTGATTTCCGTAATGGATTGAGCAAAGGAAAGGATTTCTTTGGTTCTGGTATTCCTTTTATCAGATATACAGATGTTTATAATAACAGATTCCTTAAAGAAGAGGATATTACCGCACTGGTTGAATGTACTCCTGCAGAAATTGAAAAGTTGGGAGTTCACCGTGGAGATGTGTTTTTTACCAGAACGTCAGAGACAGCAGAAGATGTTGGTTGGTCATCGGTAATGCTCGATGATATTGGCGATTGTGTATTTAATGGATTTACCATTAAAGCAACTCCAAAAACAAATTATCTGTTGCCGGAATATTGTGCATTTTGCTTTGCTACGGAGGATTTCAGAAAGTATGTTACAAGCCATTGTGCATTTACGACCAGAGCATCCTTAACGGGAAAAACGATAGCAGAGTATCAGCTTGCTATTCCAAGCATAGAAAAACAACAGGAAATTGTGAATGTGTTGAATAAATTTCATAGCCTTTGCAATGACCTGTCCGCAGGACTTCCGGCAGAAATCGAAGCACGTCAGAAGCAGTATGCATATTACAGGGATAAGCTGTTATCCTTTAAAGAATTACCAAAGTAAGGAGGCGAGGATGTGCCGTACTTTAATATTGTAGCGGAGACATCGGAGAATACTGTTGTCACAGAATATGAGCCAGTCAAGAAGCGTTCTGACAGTTACCAGAGCGAAGCGGAACTGGAACAGGAGTTTATCCGTCTGCTCTGTGAACAGGGATATGAATATCTGCCTATTCACACGGAGAAAGACCTGATTGCCAATCTCCGTAAGAAATTAGAGGAATTGAATAACTATCAGTTTTCGGATACAGAGTGGAATGATTTTTTCAAAAATGCCGTTGCCAATCCCAATGAGCATATCGTGGAAAAGACCCGGAAGATACAGGAAGATAATATCCAAGTCCTGACTCGTGATGACGGTTCTTCCAAGAATATTACACTTATAGATAAAAAGAACATTCATAACAACAGGCTGCAGGTCATCAATCAGTATGTGATTGGCACGGAAAATGGTGCAAAGCATGACAACCGCTATGATGTTACAGTATTGGTAAACGGTCTGCCTCTTGTACATATTGAGCTGAAACGCAGAGGTGTAGCCATACGTGAAGCATTCAACCAGATTAACCGCTACCAGAGGGATTCTTTCTGGGCGGGATGCGGACTGTATGAGTACATTCAGATTTTTGTTATTTCCAATGGTACGAACACAAAGTATTATTCCAACAGTACCAGACGAAATGCGGAAAAAGAACATGAGAAACGGGGAGCAAGTAAGACAAAGACCAGTAACAGTTTTGAGTTTACCTGCTTCTGGGCAGATGCCAACAACCGTGTGATTCCTGATCTGATTGATTTTACAAAGACTTTTTTCGCAAAGCATACGATTCTGAATATCCTTACGAAATACTGTATTTTTACATCAGAGGATATGCTGATGGTCATGCGTCCGTACCAGATTACAGCTACGGAGCGAATTCTCAATCGTATCGAAATTGCCAATAATTATAAGAAGTACGGTAGTGTCGAGGGTGGTGGTTACATCTGGCATACCACAGGTTCCGGCAAGACGCTGACTTCGTTCAAGACGGCAAGACTGGCATCGAAGCTGCCGTATATTGACAAGGTGCTGTTTGTGGTTGACCGTAAGGATCTGGACTATCAGACCATGAAAGAATATGATCGTTTTGAAAAAGGGGCAGCCAACAGCAATACCTCGACAACCATATTAAAACGGCAGTTGGAAGATCCAGATGCACACATCATTATTACTACAATCCAGAAACTGGCTACTTTTATAAAAAAGAATCCGGGACATGAAGTGTATACGAAACATATTGTTATTATTTTTGATGAGTGCCACCGCAGTCAGTTCGGAGATATGCATACTGCGATTGTGAAGAATTTTAAGAAATATCATCTGTTCGGATTTACAGGAACACCGATTTTCTCTGTTAATTCCGGCAGAGCCAAGAATCCGGAATTCTTTACTACAGGTCAGACCTTTGGAGATCAGCTCCACAGTTATACGATTGTGGATGCGATTAACGATAAAAATGTTCTTCCATTCCGGGTGGATTATATTAAAACGATGGATGTGGAAGAAGAAATCACAGATGAGATGGTCTGGGACATCAACCGTGAAAAGGTTATGATGGCTCCTGAGCGTATCCGAATTGTAACACAGTACATACTGGAACATTTTGACCAGAAGACTTATCGTGGGGATAAAACTTACATATATAATACGCTGACTAATATTGCAGAAGTGGCTTCTGCTAAACGGGATGAGGTAGAGGAAATCAAGCAGAAACAGCGTATCAGTGGTTTTAATTCCATTTTTGCAGTATCAAGCGTTCCGATGGCAAAACTGTATTATCAGGAATTTAAGAAGCAGATGGCAGCAGACCCGACCAAGAAGCTTCGAGTTGCAACCATTTTCAGTTATGGTGCAAATGAGGAAGAATCAGATGGTATTCTGGATGAAGAAAATTCAGAGGATACCTCTGCCCTTGATCAGCCATCCAGAGAATTTCTGGAAGAAGCTATTGACGATTATAATAAAATGTTCCATACGAATTATGATACTTCAAGTGATAAATTCCAAAATTACTATAAAGATGTGTCGCTTCGTATGAAAAACAAGGAGCTGGATATTCTGATTGTAGTAAATATGTTCCTTACAGGTTTTGATGCCACAACTATGAATACGTTGTGGGTAGACAAGAATCTGAAAATGCACGGATTGATACAAGCATTTTCCCGTACCAACCGTATTCTGAATTCTATCAAGACCTTTGGAAATATTGTATGTTTCCGAAATCTGCAAAAGCGTGTGGATAGTGCTATTTCCCTGTTTGGAGACAAGAATGCCGGAGGGATTGTTCTGTTGCAGAGCTTTAAGGATTATTATTACGGATATGAATCTTTAGATGGCAAGTCAATGCCAGGATATGTGGATATGGTGGAAGATTTGAACAATAAGTTTCCTCTGTCAGCCCCACAGATTGTCGGAGAGCAGAATCAGAAGGATTTTATTGCTTTGTTTGGTGCGATTCTTCGTATGAGAAATCTCCTGCTTTCCTTTGACGAGTTCAAGGGGAATGAGCTGATTTCCGAACGTGATTTACAGGATTATCTCGGTCGTTATCAGGACTTACGTGATGAGTGGAAACGCAAGCGTCAGGAAAGTACGGATATTACAGATGATGTAGTATTTGAGATTGAACTGATCCGGCAGATAGAAATTAACATCGATTATATTCTCATGCTCGTAAAGAAGTACCATGATACCCATTGCGAAGACAAGGAAGTTCTGATTACCATTAATAAGGCGATTGATGCCAGCCCGGAACTGCGTAGCAAGAAACAACTTATTGAAACTTTTATTGCAGGAATCAACGATGTGGATGATGTCATGAATGAATGGCACGAGTTTGTGGTGGAACAGCGTGACCATGACCTTAATGCGATTATCACAGAAGAAAAGCTAAAGCCAGAAGATACACGGAAGTTTATGGAAAATGCGTTCCGTGACGGAGAAATAAAAACAGCCGGAACAGATATAGATAAACTTATGCCACCGATTTCACGATTTGGCGGTGGTGGCAGAGCCAAGAAGAAACAAGGTGTCATTGACAAGTTGAAGACTTTCTTTGAAAAGTATTTTGGTATCGGTGGGTCGTCTACATTTACTGAGCCAGAGCATAAGACAGTGAAGTATAGTCTTGATGAGCAGAATACATTGTCTATGGTTGCAGAATCTAAAATACCATATGGAAATGAATAAAATGTTATAAATCTGTTGTTAATAAAACGTAGGGAGAGTGTGTCTGCAATGAGCAAAGGAGTAATTTACATACTGACTAATCCATCATTCCCTGATTATGTGAAAATAGGATATGCAAAAGATTTAGAAAAGAGAATGAAGCAACTAAATCGAAGTGAAACTATTCCATTTGCATTTCGTGCATATGCTGTATATGAAGTGGAATCAAATCTGACAGATCTTGTTTTACATGATTTGATTGATAAATTGAATCCAGATTTACGATCAATAGAAAATTTTGATGGAAAAGAGAGAAAAAGAGAATTTTATGCCATGAGCCCGGAAGATGCCTATGACTTACTGGACAGCATTGCAAAAATCAGTGGAACTGAAGAACGATTGAAGAAAATGGCACCAGAGGGACATGAAATTTTGGATGAGGAAACAGCTGCAGAAGTCGCAAAAGAAAGTAGGCGCGGACCATTCAGATTTAGTAAATATGGCATTCCTCAGAATGCTGAATTGGTTTTTATTAATGATGCATCGGTGATTGTGAAAGTCATTGATGACAGGCATATTGCTTATAAAGGAGTTACGACATCTTTATCAGCATTAGCACAGCAGTTGTTAGAATATGATTATCAGGTACAGGGAACTGCATATTTTAGCTATCAGGGGGAAAAACTAACAGATCTTAGAGAACGAATGGAAAGCAAGAAATAACACGTTGATTGCAGAAAGTTGGTGGAAAGCTTGGATATAAAACAATTAATCGGTGAAGCAACTGAATATGACAAAAAGCTATCTTTGGAAGCGAAGAAACCAAAGAGTTGGTGTAAGAGCGTAAGTGCTTTTGCAAATACACTTGGTGGAGCATTAATCTTTGGAATAGCCGATAATGATGAAATTGTAGGACTTGAGAATCCGAATAGTGATGCTGAGAAAATAAGTGAAATCATTAAGACAAGGATGGATCCAATTCCAGAATTTCGTCTTCGATTTGAACAGGTCGAAGATGGAAAAGTATTAATTATACTGGATATTTTCAAAGGTGAAGAGACACCGTACTATTATTCGGGTGATGGTGTGCTGGAAGCATATGTTCGTGTTGGAAACGAGAGTGTGAAAGCGACATCAACGGAATTGAAAAGGCTGGTATTGCGCGGTAGAAATACATCTTATGATTCACAGATTTCTACGTATAAGGTGGAAGATTTTGCTTTTTCCAAACTTCGGGAAAGATATAAAAAATGGACGGGAAATAGTTTTGATGAGAAAGATCTTATATCATTTGGGTTGGCGAATGAGCAAGGATATTTGACAAATGCCGGAGCCTTGGTTGCAGATGAAAGCCCTATTCGATGGTCAAGATTATTTTGTACCCGGTGGAATGGATTAAATAAAAGTGGTGGTACAATAGATGCATTTGACGATGCGGAATATTCTGGAAGTGTATTGTCATTAATTGATAATGGAGAAGCTTTTATTAAGAGAAATGCGAAATTAATGTGGAGAAAGACTGCTAATTCCAGAGAAGAAATGCCGGAATATGTAGAACGTAGTTATCATGAAGCATTGGTTAATGCATTGGCCCATAGAGATTATCTTGTGAATGGTAGTGAAGTGCATATTGATATTTACGATGATCGTATGGAAATTTATTCGCCGGGAGGCATGCCGGACGGTTCCATTATTCAGGACAGAGATCCACTTACAGTTCCATCAACGAGAAGAAACCCGGTTTTGGCAGATATATTTAATCGACTAGGATATATGGAACGTAAAGGTAGTGGATTCGGAAAAATCATCGGCGGCTATGAATTTCAAATCAACTATGATGAAAGTAAAAAGCCGTCTTTTAGATCAGATCGGTACCAGTTTACAGTTGTGATGCCAAATTTGAATTACAATGTCCCTCAGGATGTCCCTCAGGATGTCCCTCGGAATGTCCCTCAGAAAAAAGAGAGTAATCCGTTGGAAATTCAAATATTGAATATGATAAAAAAGGATAATAAAATCAGTACAGAAAAAATGGCAATGATGTTAGGAATAAGTTCCAAAACTGTAAAACGTCACATCAAAGATATAGGTATTGTTCGATTTGTTGGTCGTGGTTCTAATGGACATTGGGAAATAATTGATGATTAGAAATACAACTTAATGTCATTAATAGTAAAGCTATAAGATTTCAAAAATGGAGTCTTATAGCTATTTTTTTGCGCAAAAATAAAAAAATATTCGCCAACACCCTGTAAAAACACCGTTCTTCTTTTGTATATGTGAGAGACAAAAACAAAAAAATAAATTTTTTTACATTTGCCCACTGTATTTTACCCTCTGAGCGTTTCGTTATATGAGGGCGTAAAAAAGAAAGTCTGATGCAGTGGCAAAGAAATTGTTTTCGTGCTCTCGATTGAATCCAGGCCTGATTCATATGGAACAAGTAAATCAGAACAAAAAAAGGAGGAAGATGCGATGAACAAAGTGATTTTAATGGGACGGCTTACAAAAGCTCCGGAGATTAAATATTTGCAGGATGATAACAAAACTGCAATGGCGAGATATACGTTAGCGGTTGACCGAAGATATGGAAAAGACCGGGAAAGGAAAGCAGATTTTATTTCCTGTGTGACGTTCGGAAAGAATGCAGAATTTGCAGAAAGCTATCTGAAAAAAGGAACCAAGATCGTCATCAGCGGAAATATCCGCACAGGGAGTTATATGGACAGCGAAGGAGTGAAAAGATATAGCAGCAATGTTGTTGTGGAAGAACATTTTTTTGCTGAAAGCAAGAAAGCATCCGATACGGATCCAAAGGATGAGAAAGATGGATTTATGAGTGTGCCGAAAGACGCAGAGTTGCCGTTTGAGTAGACAGATCTCTGGAGCTTAAGCGGAAGAGCGCACTTATATACTTTAGCAAGTATGTGCGTCCTCCGGAAGGGTACTTCTTTCTGGAAGCTATTCCAAAAGAAGTTTTCGGATTGCATCCAGTGAAGGGGTATCCCTTCCGGCATAGATGCCTAACCCATAAAAGAAAAACATGAAAAGAGAAATAGCAGGAGGAAGTTAATAATGGCAAAAAAAGAAAATTTTCAGGAATATGTAACACGTACACAAAATGAAATCGCAGGGATTGAATCGAAAATCGAAGCGGAAGAATTGAAGAAACTGCAATTAGAACATAAGATGCAGCGATTACAGAATGTTACAGAATATAAGGTGAATAAATCGAAAAAAGCGAGAGTGAGTCGCCTGATTACAAGGGGAGCTGCGATTGAATGTATCTGCAAAGATGTGGAACTGCTTGATAAAGCAGAGTTCTTTCTTCTGGCAAAAAGGATTTTCTCGGATCCGGTTCTTCGTGATGAGATCGCAAAAATGGTTGTTGGAAGAAGGGAACGTGCAGAGGCAGGAGAGGCAGAGCTTCAAAGTACCATCGAAGACTTAAAAGAAGCCGGATATTGGAAGTCCCGCAGAAAGGAGTAAGAGATGGCAAGTTATCATTTTCATTTAACACAGGTGAAGAGAAGCAGAGGACAGTCCGTGATTGCCCAGGCTGCTTATCGTTCAGGAGAAAAACTCTACAGTACCTATTACGGGGAATCCAGTGATTTTACAAGAAAGCGTGGCGTGGTCATGGCAGAAATTTGTCTGCCAGACCATGCACCCAGGGAATATGCTAATCGGGAAACTTTGTGGAATGCGTTGGAATGGGCAGAACACGGAAGAAAAGCACAGCTGGCTCACAGCTTTGATATTACGCTCATGAATGAGTTTTCCATGGAAGAAAACATTGAAATGGCAAGAGCATTTGTCCGGGAAGAACTGGTGTCCAGAGGTATGATTGCCGATTTTGCAATTCATGATCCAGTACGGCCAAAAGGTGCGGAACCCAATCCACATATCCATATCTTAGTTCCGATTCGCCCTCTGAAGGAAGATGGAACCTGGGGGATAAAAGAAAAGAAGATACCGGTGATGGATGAGCAGGGAAACCCAGTTTTGGATAAAAATGGAAAACAGGCATACCGTGCAGTATCCACAACCGAATGGAGCAGTAAGGAGATGCTGATCTATCTGCGAAAAAACTGGGCAAATCGGTGTAATGAAAAATTCAAAGAAAAAGGATTGTCTGTTCGGGTCGATGCACGTTCGTTCAAAGAACGGGGGATTGACCGAATCCCAATGATCCATGAAGGACCACATGTACGTGCAATGGAAGCAAAGGGAATCCGGACTGCATTAGGAAATCTGAACCGGCTGATCGGTCAGTTTAATCAGATAGCTATGGAAATCACAGTGCTGAAATCTTGGTTATCAGAAAAAATATATGAACTGAAAAGGCAGATGTATTATGTGCAGAAGCCAACACTGGCCGGGTATTTGCAGCAATATTATGACGAGAGAAACCGAGTGGCAAGAACCTATCAATATGGAAGTCAGAAAGCAATGAATACAAATCTGAAACAGCTTGCAGAGACGATTGCATTTTTGTCAGATGAAAATATTGATACACCAGAAGAACTGGAACAGCGGATTCAGGAACTGAGCAGCCGAGGGCATGATTTGCAATACGATCTTGATGAGGCGGACAGTTTGATTCAGGAGATGAAGAAGTTGATAAAGGCATGGGATGATTATGAGACATTTCGACCGGTTTATGAAGAGTATAAAAACAAATTTTTCGGCAAGGAAAAATTTAAAAAGGAGCATGCAAAAGAACTGAATCGGTACCACAGAGGGAAAAGTATCGTCATGGGAAACAGTAATGCAGAAAGAAAAGTGCCGGTTTCCAATTGGAAAAAGTATCTGAAAAATGCAACGGAGGAGAAAGAAACTTTAGAAGCGGAGAAAAAGGAAGTTCTGGAAAAGCTTCGGCCATTGCAGATAGTACAAAGATCCGTTGATCTGGTAATGATGGAGATAGAAGATCAGTCAGATCCAGAGAATTTGTTTGCAGAAGAAAAAACAGCATGCAGAGATCAGATTCAAAAGAAAGATAGAGTAAAGAAAAAATCATATGGAGTGGAATTATAGGAGGAACAGAAAATGCCAAGATATACAGAAGAACAGATAGCAAGAGCAAATGAAACAGATCTGGTTTCTTTTCTGAGGGCCAGAGGGGAAAAACTGAAGAGATCAGGAAAAGAATATCGATGGATGAAGCATGACAGTCTGACAGTCGATCATAATGAGTGGTATCACTTTAGCGGAAGTAAAGGAGGACATCCCATTGATTTTTTAATGGAATTTTATAATATGTCATTTCCGGAAGCTGTAAAAACATTAATCAATGAATCCCCCGGCGAAGATAAACAGGAAGTCAAGAAAATGGAACAGGAGGATGCAGGCAGCCATGAAGGCTGCCCCATCCCCTCAGAAAAAGCGAAATTGCAACTTCCAAAAGTATATGAAAACAATGAAAGAGTAAGGGAGTATCTGACAAAGGAAAGAAAGATCTCTGAAAAGATTATTGACCAGATGTTTGCAGAAGGGAAAATTTACGAAGATGCGGTAAAGCACAACGTGATATTTATTGGTTGCGATCCGAAAGGAACAGTTCGTTATGCAGGCATAAGAGGAACGAAAGAAAAATACCGGGGAGATGTACCGGGATCGGAAAAGGCATATGGATTTAGCCACACGGGTACAGATGATACGTTATTTGTCTTTGAAGCACCGATCGATCTGCTTTCTTTTCTGAGCGCCACAGGAGATGGATGGGAAACCCATCACTACATTTCATTGGGCGGAGTCAGCGAAAAAGCGTTGATGCAGTATCTTGCAGATCATAAAAATATCCGAAAGATTTTTCTTTGCCTGGATAATGATACTGCCGGGAATGCAGCTTGTGAGAAGCTTGCAGAAAAAATCCCTGACGATAAGATGGTGATGCGATTAAGACCAGTAAAGAAAGACTGGAATGAATGTCTGACAGCAGGAATTGATAGAAAAGATATGGCAGAGGAAATCCCTTTGAAGAAGAAACAAGTACAGGAAGAAAATCCAATCCCAGTCATAAAAATGTCAGATGTGGAAGAAAAAGTAGTGCAGTGGTTATGGTATCCATTTATCCCATTTGGAAAAGTAACGCTGATCCAGGGAAATCCGGGAAAAGGAAAAACATGGCTTGCAATGGCACTTTGTGCATACTGTACAGCAGGGAGAGAACTTCCAAATGCGCTTCCAATCGAACCATTCAATGTCTTTTACCAGACTGCAGAGGACGGAGTTGGAGATACGATCAAGCCAAGACTTGCAAAATGTGGAGCAGATATGACAAGAGTTCGTTTTATCAATGAGGAAGAAAAGCAGCTTTCCATGACAGATGAAAGAATTGAAAAGGCAATCAGGCAGAATGATGTAAGGCTGATGATCATGGATCCGATACAGGCCTATCTGGGAGCCAATGTGGATATGAACAGAGCCAATGAGATCCGACCGTTGTTTCGCAATCTTAGTAATATAGCAGAACGTACAGGATGCGCCATTGTGCTGATTGGTCATTTGAACAAAGCATCGGGAGTGCAGAGCGATTATCGTACACTTGGATCCGTGGATATCGCTGCGGCGGTCAGAAGTATTTTGTTTGTAGAAAAAGTTGAGAAAGAGAAAAGCCAGGATATTCGTGTGGTCTATCAGCAAAAGGATTCCTTGGCGAAAAAGGAAAATCCGGTAGCTTTTTCTCTGAGCGATGAAGGACTTATTTGGATGGGAGAATATGACATTTCCATTGATGATCTGCTTGCCGGAAATACCGGAACAAAGAAAGAGACGAAATTGGAAAAAGCCAAAAAGCTTATTCTTGAATTGCTGGGAAAAAGGAAAATGATGTGTCTGGAAGAACTGGAAGCAGAGTTGCAGGCATATGAAATTTCGGCAAGAACCGGAAGAGATGCGAGAAAAGATTTGGAGGACCAGTTAATCTATGGATGGTATCAAAGCAGAAAGACAATTTCACTGAAAAAAGATTCTTAAGCAGTTACATTGGCAAAAAAGGCATTGGCAGTGGCAATGCGTATAGGACCACTTGCCTGCCGCCAATGTCAGAGAAATTTACATAGAAGAAAATGATGCGAGAGGAGATGAACAGATGAGTAATTATGAAATACCATACTGGAAGAAATATACATTATCTATTGAGGAAGCGGCGGCATATTTCCGTATTGGAGAAGGAAAGCTTCGTAAATTGGTAAGCGAAAATCCCAATGCAGAATATCTGTTGTGGAACGGAAACCGTGTGCAGATTAAGAGAGAAAGATTTGAACGATTTGTAGATACACTTAGTGCAATATAAAAAAACAAAGACTAAAAAATAAAAAAGAAGGAGGTGTTCGAGGTGGAGGCAACGTGATATACTAACAATATCATGTTGCGTCCCCTTGGAGGTAAAATATGATTTCAAAGAGACGTGATGATAAAGGAAGAGTTCTCCAGCAGGGAGAATGGCAGGAACCAAGTGGAAGATATCGTTATAAATATACAGATTCACTTGGAAAGCGAAAAATATTATATAGTTGGAGATTGACAGAATCGGATAAGATGCCGGAAGGCAAAAGAGCGGATTCTTCACTGAGAGAGAAAGAACGCAAAGTACAGTCCTTACAGATGCAGGGAATCACTGGAAGCAAGTTGACGGTGATTGAACTGGTGGAAAGATATCTTTCATTAAAAACAGGAGTGAAGCACAATACATTAGCAAACTATAATTTTGTCGTAAATGTGCTGAAAAAAGAAGAGTTTTCTCATAAGAAGGTGGATGACGTTAAGCTGTCTGATGCGAAAATATTTCTGATTAAGCTTCAGAGGGATGGAAGAGGATACAGTTCAATTCACTCGATCAGAGGCGTGTTAAGACCGGCATTTCAGATGGCTGTAGATGATGATCTAATCCTTAAGAATCCATTTGGATTTGAACTTGGTACGATACTGGTCAATGACAGTCAGAAAAGAGAAGCAGTTTCCTTAGAGGACGAGGCAAGATTCCTGGAATTTGTAAAGAATGATCCACATTATAACCGTTACTATGATGCATTTTACATTTTGTTTAAAACGGGACTTAGAATTTCAGAGTTTTGTGGACTTACCGTGCGAGATCTGGATTTCAAGAATGAGGTGATACGAATTGATCATCAATTGCAGAGAACCAGAGATATGAAGTATGAGATTGTATCCACAAAAACGACAAGTGGAACCAGATTACTGCCTATGGAAGAAGATGTGAAAGATGCATTCCTTCGTATTCTGAAGAATCGCAAAAAGACGAAGAAAGAGCCAACAGTGGATGGATATGGGGGATTTTTGTTCCTGGATAAGAATGGGAATCCAATGGTTGCACTTCACTGGGAAAAGTATATGCAACATGCACGAGAGAAGTACAATAAAGAACATTTATTACAATTACCCTTGATTACTCCGCACATTTGCAGACATTCATATTGTACAAATATGGCAAATTCCGGAATGAATCCAAAAACTCTGCAATATCTGATGGGCCATTCAGATGTATCTGTGACGCTTAATATTTACACGCATACCGGCTATGACGATGCGAAGAAAGAACTTGCCAGGTTGAAAGAAGCAAAGAAAGAACTGGATAAAAACCGGTTTGTAACCCAAAAACATGCACAAATAACTCAGGAAAGCCTTATTTCGTAAGGCTTTCCTGGCAAGAAAAATAACCCATTTATAACCAAAATGCCCGAAAAAACATGAGAAAATGCAAGAATTTATGAGAAAAAAAGCCGTTTTAGAAAAATGTGTATAAATGCTGGAAAGCCAGTATTTATAAGGCTTTGAGAAGATATAAGACCAGCTAGTTATAGTCAATACCTAAAAGACAAAAAATAGATATTTTTCTTTT
>OFMD01000183.1_pt1 | contig 56720 bp, 46 predicted proteins | sample 1541211 | NCBI WGS metagenome assembly OFMD01 (sample SAMN04209231, study PRJEB22552) | human gut metagenome | biome: gut; material: feces | host: Homo sapiens | place: USA: Oklahoma | reverse complement strand
ACCGCGACCGCTCCGGCTACACGTTTGAGCAGCGCGAGGGCTATCAGGAGATGCGTCGGGGACTCATGTCCCACAAGTACGATATTCTCATCATCAAGGATTTTTCCCGTTTCTCCCGCCGCAACTCGCGCGGACTGGTAGAGCTGGAAGACCTGCGCGACGCGGGCGTCCGGATCGTCTCCATCGGGGACGGCGTGGACTTCCCCAATGACGACGATTGGCTGAAAATCCAGTTCCAGTTTCTTGTGAACGAGATGCCCGTCACGGACACTTCCCGCAAGGTGCGCAATGTCATCAAGCGGCGGCAGAACGACGGCGAGTGGATCTGCGCCGCACCCTACGGCTATCTCGTGACCGAGGACAAGCAGTTTGAGCTCATCCCCACCGAGGCCGAGACAGTCCGCAAGATTTTTGACCTCTACAATAACGCTGGTTGGGGCTACAAGAAAATCGCCAACTATCTCACCGATCAAGGCGTTCCCACGCCGCGCATGTCCGAGCGGATGCGCAAGGAGGCGGCGGGCAAGAAAACGAAACGGGAAGCCAAAAACGCCTGGGCCATCGCCACGGTGCAGGGCATTCTGGACAACGATTTTTATATCGGCACGCTCCGGCAGGGCAAGTATACCCGCGCCAAGATCAACGGCAAGGAGATCAAGCGCAACGACGATGAGCATATCGTCATTGAAAACCACCATCAGGCCATCATCGACTACCGCACCTTCGCCATCACCATCGCTTTGCGGGAAAAGCGCAGCCGTAATAACTATCGCGGCGTCAAAATCAACGACAATGTGTACTCCGGTTTTTTGCAGTGTGGCGACTGCGGCAGTCCGCTGTTCGCCATGAGCCGCTCTGACCTCGCCCCCGCCTACACCTGCGGGACGTATCACCGTCGCGGCCTGAAAGGCTGCACCAGCCACCATATCCGCGTCGATAAGCTGGACGAGCTGCTGAAAAGCTATGTGCGGAAGCTGGCGGACAGTTCTGCCGCCATGCTGGAACAGCTCAACGAGGAGCTGAAGCGCGAGAACGATCAGGTGGCGGAAACGGAGCAGTCTGCCGACAATCTGGCGGCGGTGCTGGCCGATCTCACCGAAGAATTGAAGGTGACGAAGCGCCAGCGCATCCGGGAGATCATGAAAAAGCCGGAGCAGGAAGCGTCCATCGAGACGCTGTACGACGAGATGGAAGCCGACCTCCAGAAGAAGATCGACGGCATCAACCACCAGATCGACCTGCTGTCCGATAAGCGTAACACCATCATTCAGGTCAACCGCGTGGCAAAGACCGCCATCGACGTGTTCTGCGACATTCTGGAAAAGGATAAGCTGGAACGAAATGATCTGGAGCTGCTGATTGACAAAATTCTCGTCTATGAAGATCACTTGGAAATCAGACTTCAATCCGACATCGACACGCTGCTGCGCTGCGGCACGCTCCCCGCGGAAACGGAGGACGCCGCAAATTTTAAGTTAGGCACGGAAAATATCGAAAATACACTGATCCAGTCCTCTAAAAACCACGAGGACAAGGTTTTCCGTGTCAATGTTATCAGTGACGGCGACCCGCTGGAGATCTACACCGATACCGACGGGCAGGTCATTTTTAAAAAGTATTCCCCGATGGGCGAGCTGTCCGAGTTCGCCGTGCAGATCTGCGACGCGCTGCACAAGACTACCGGCGCGATCGCCGCCGTGTGCGACCGCGACACCGTCATCGCCGTGGCCGGCGGCGGCAAGCGGGAGCTGCTCGAGCGGCGCGTCAGCCGCGAGCTCGAGGAGCTCATGACCGCGCGCGGCCAATATGCGGCCGATACCTGCACGCTGCCGGTCACCGAGACCGACGAGCGCTACGCCGTGGCCGTGGCCGCGCCCATCCTCTCCGAGGGCGACGTGCTCGGCTGCGTGCTGTTTGCCGCCGCGCGCGGCGACGCCCCCGCCGGAGAAACCGAGCGTAAGCTCGCGCAGGCGGTCGCCGGCTTTCTCGGCAAGCAGATGGAGAGCTGAAAGCCACCGAAAGCAGAAAAAGACCTCCGGGTACGCCCGGAGGTCTTTCGCTATGCGTGCAGCCATTGCGCGCCCTGTACGCCGCGGGTGCGCCCTGATCCTGAGACGGGATGAACGTGCCGATTGCGGAGAACAATGGTAGATAACGCGGTAAATAGAGATCAGATAAAAGAGAAAAGAATTGATAAAAAAGAGATGGGTCAGATCGCAAATGGACAAAAACAGTGCGTACGCAGCCATCCCAACTGCACTATGGTAGTTGCAGTTTAGCCCAGCGTGGATGAAAAGTCAAGAAAAAATCGCCTGAAATCTGTAAAATCAGGGATTGACAGGAAATTCACGCGCATGGCAAAACTCTGGCAAAGGAAAACCGTTGAACTTCGCGGCGTTCTGATGTAAAATAAGAAAGTACGCAATCCTGTGATACCGCAAGCAAGAGGGAGGTACGGCGCATGACCGTATTGGTGACCGGCGGCATGGGCTACATCGGCAGCCACACGTGCGTGGAGCTGCTCGAGCAGGGCATGGATGTCGTCGTGGTGGACAATCTCGTCAACAGCAGCGCGGAGGCGGGCAGACGGGTCGAGCAGATCACGGGCAAGCCCCTGAAGTTCTATCAGATGGACGTGCGCGACCGCGCCGGACTCGACCGCATTTTTACCGAGCAGAAGATCGACTGCGTCATCCATTTTGCCGGCCTCAAGGCCGTGGGCGAGTCGGTACATATGCCGCTGGAATATTACGACAACAACCTCGGCTCAACCGTCACGCTCTGCGAGGCAATGCGCGACCACGGGGTCAAGCAGATCATCTTCTCGTCGTCGGCGACGGTGTATTCCGGCGACAACGATATGCCGCTCTACGAGACGTCCCGCACCGGCAGCTGCATGAATCCCTACGGCTGGACGAAGTACGTCTGCGAGCAGATCCTGCGCGACTGTGTGGTGGCCGACCCGAGCTGGTCGGTCGTGCTGCTGCGCTACTTCAACCCCATCGGTGCGCACCCGAGCGGCCTCATCGGCGAGGATCCGCGCGGCGTGCCGAACAACCTCATGCCCTACATCTCGCAGACGGCCATCGGCCGGCTGGAGTGCCTGAACGTGTTCGGCGACGACTATGACACGCCCGACGGTACCGGCGTGCGCGACTATATCCACGTCATGGATCTTGCGCGCGGCCATGTCTCGGCCATCGCCTACATGGCGGCGCATACGGGCGAGAGCATTTTTAACCTCGGCACCGGCCGGGGCTACAGCGTGCTCGAAATGGTGCACGCCTTTGAAGCGGCCAACCACGTGCACGTGCCCTACCGCATCGCGCCGCGCCGCGCGGGCGACCTGCCGACGGTGTACGCCTGCCCGGACAAGAGCGCGCGCATCCTCGGCTGGCGCGCGGACTACTCGCTCGAGGATATGTGCCGCGACAGCTGGCGCTGGCAGACCCAGAACCCAAACGGCTACGAAACTGCCTGACGGCAACGCTTTGCGGCTCGCTCCGGCGATCCGCAAAAGCCTTGCGCCGCCTGCGGGCGGCGCATTTTTGCGGCCTGAAGCCGGGCCGGTCGTGTGTGTTTTGCACAAGCAAAATTTAAATATGTGTTGACATAAGATACAAGATATTGTACGATATACCCGCTCTCAATACAAAATAAAGCGGTTTTCCGCACAAGATATTGTGTTTTCGATTACGAGGGGGAGAAATAGAAAATGAAGATCATCAAGCGAAACGGTGCAGAGGCGACCTTTGATATCTCGAAGATCATCATGGCCGTCACGAAGGCCAATGCCGCCGTCGAGGAGGGCGCGCGCATGACGCCGCGCCAGATCCAGCGCATCGCCGAGAGCGTGGAGCTCGCCTGTCAGGAGCTCGGCCGCAGCGCCGCCGTGGAAGAAATCCAGGACATGGTCGAAAAGCAGATCATGGCGCATGGCGCGTTCGAGGTCGCCAAGGCCTACATCACCTACCGCTACACCCGCAGTCTGGTGCGCCGCGCCAACACGACCGACGACCGCATCCTGAGCCTGATCGAGTGCAACAACGAGGAGGCCAAGCAGGAAAACTCCAACAAGAACCCGATCGTCAACAGCACGCAGCGTGACTACATGGCCGGCGAGGTCAGCCGCGACATCACCAACCGCATCCTGCTGCCGAAGGACATCGTCGAGGCGCACGAGGAGGGTATCATCCACTTCCACGACGCCGACTATTACGCGCAGCATATGCACAACTGCGACCTTGTGAATCTGGAGGATATGCTCGAAAACGGCACCGTCATCACCGGCACGCTCATCGAGCGGCCGCACAGCTTCTCGACCGCGTGCAACATCGCGACCCAGATCATCGCGCAGGTCGCCTCCAACCAGTACGGCGGGCAGTCGATCTCGCTGACGCATCTGGCGCCGTTCGTGCAGGTCAGCCGTGAGCGCATCCGCCGCGAGGTCGCGGCCGAGATGCAGGCCATCGACGCACATCCGGGCGAGGAGAAGCTGGCCGAGCTGGTCGAAAACCGCGTCCGCGAGGAGATCCGCCGCGGCGTGCAGACGATCCAGTATCAGGTCGTCACGCTGCTGACCACGAACGGTCAGGCGCCGTTCGTGACGGTGTTCATGTACCTCGGCGAGGCGAAAAACGAGCAGGAGCGCCATGACCTCGCCATGATCATCGAGGAGACGCTGCGCCAGCGCTATCAGGGCGTGAAAAATGAGAAGGGCGTCTGGGTCACGCCGGCGTTCCCGAAGCTCATCTACGTGCTCGAGGAGGACAATATCCACGAGGATTCCCCCTACTGGTATCTCACGGAGCTGGCCGCCCGCTGCACCGCCAAGCGCATGGTGCCGGACTACATCTCCGAGAAGAAGATGCTCGAGCTCAAGGTGGACAAAAACGGTGAGGGCCACTGCTACACCTGCATGGGCTGCCGCAGCTTCCTGACGCCGTATGTCGACGAAAACGGCAAGCCGAAGTACTACGGCCGCTTCAATCAGGGCGTCGTGACTATCAACCTGCCGGACGTGGCGCTGTCCTCCGGCGGCAACATGGAGAAGTTCTGGAAGATCTTTGACGAGCGGCTGGAGCTGTGCCACCGCGCGCTCATGTGCCGCCACGAGCGGCTCAAGGGCACGCTCTCGGACGCCGCGCCCATCCTGTGGCAGTACGGCGCGCTGGCCCGCCTGAAAAAGGGCGAGCCGATCGACAAGCTCCTCTACGGCGGCTACTCGACCATCTCCCTCGGCTACGCGGGACTGTATGAGTGCGTCAAGTACATGACCGGAAAGTCCCACACCGACCCCTCGGCGACGCCGTTCGCGCTCGAGGTGATGCAGCACATGAACGATGCCTGCAAGCATTGGAAGCAGATGCACAACATCGACTTCAGCCTCTACGGCACGCCGCTGGAGTCCACGACCTACAAGTTCGCCAAGTGCCTACAGAAGCGCTTCGGCATCATCCCCGGCGTCACGGACAAGGGCTACATCACCAACAGCTACCACATCCACGTGACGGAGAACATCGACGCGTTCAGCAAGCTCGCCTTCGAGTCGAAGTTCCAGGCGCTCTCCCCCGGCGGCGCGATCAGCTACGTCGAGGTGCCGAATATGCAGAACAACATCCCGGCGGTGCTCGAGGTGATGAAGTTCATCTACGACAACATCATGTACGCCGAGCTCAACACCAAGAGCGACTACTGCCAGGTCTGCGGCTTTGACGGCGAGATCGAGATCGTCGAGCACGACGGCAAGCTCATCTGGCGCTGCCCGAACTGCGGCAACACGGATCAGGACAAGATGAACGTCGCCCGCCGCACCTGCGGCTACATCGGCACGCAGTTCTGGAACCAGGGCCGCACGCAGGAGATCAAGGAGCGCGTGCTGCACCTGTAAGGCGGCGCGCAGAGAAAAAAATACCCGGCGGGCGTGTCTGAAGCGGCGCGCCCGCTGTTTGTGAGGAATTGCTATGAATTACGGTCAGATCAAGACCTGCGACATTGCCAACGGCGTCGGCGTGCGCGTGACGCTGTTCGTCTCCGGCTGCACGAACCACTGCTACAACTGCTTCCAGCCGCAGACGTGGGACTTTCATTACGGCCAGCCGTTTGACGCAGCGGCCGAGCAGATCATCTTCAACGAGCTGGAAAAGCCCTTCATCCGCGGCCTGACGCTGCTCGGCGGCGACCCGTTCGAGCCGGAGAATCAGCGCGCGCTTGTGCCGTTTCTGCACCGGGTGCGCGAGCGCTACCCGGATAAGGATATCTGGGCGTTTTCGGGCTTCGTGCTCGACAAGGAGCTCACCGTCGACGGCGCGCACCCGCGCTGCGAGGTCACGGACGAGATGCTCTCGCTCATCGACATCCTCGTCGACGGGCGCTATGTGGACGCGCAGCGCAACCTCAGCCTGCGCTTTCGCGGCTCGGAAAACCAGCGCATCATCGACATGAACCGCACCCGCGCGGCGGGGCACATCGTACTCTGGGAGGGCATGAACGGATGGAAGTGAAGATCCGGAAGCTGCGCCCCGGCGCCGTCACCCCGCGGCGCGGCAGCGCGGACGCGGCGGGCTATGATCTCTACGCCTGCCCGGCGGACGGGCAGAGCGTCACGATCGCGCCGCACACGACGGCCATGATCGGCACGGGGCTTGCCCTTGCCATTCCGGCGGGGTATTTCGGCGGCGTGTTCGCGCGCAGCGGCCTTGCGTCCAGGCAGGGGCTGCGCCCGGCAAACTGTGTCGGCGTGATCGACGCCGACTACCGCGGCGAGTGCACCGTCGCGCTGCACAATGACACGGACGCGCCGCGCACCGTCGCCCCCGGTGACCGCATCGCCCAGCTCGTGATCCTGCCGTTTCTCGCGGCGGAATTTTCGGACGCCGACACGCTCGACGAAACTGACCGCGGCGCGGGCGGCTTCGGCAGCACCGGCCGGTAAAGCAACAAAAACGCAGCCCCCTTCGAGCGTCTCGAAGGGGGCTGCGTTTTGCTTTATTCAGCGGCAGACTTGCTTTATTCAGCGGCAGTCTGCGAACACGGGCGAGAATTCGTCGAGCTTCTCGCACGTGTAGCGCCGGGTGTTGTCCTCGCACACGGGCAGCATCTGCTGCGTGAATGCGGCGCAGCGCGTCCATTCATCGGTGACGGCCTGACTGTGCGCGATGTTCAGGTCGTAGTGCTGCGCGAGATAGTCGGCGAGGTAGGGCGTGAATTTCTCCGCGCCGAAAATGTTCAGATGCTCGGCGTTGGCGAAATCATTGAGCGGGTCGAGGCCGATGGCGTCCATCTGCGTGTCGAAGTTCGCAAAATCATACCCGTACCCGTGCACGACCGCCTCCAGCTCGGCAAACACGGCGTCATAGTTTTCAATGACGGTGCGGTGCGGGAAGCGGGCAAAGAGCACGTTTTTGATTCCCCGTGCCCTGGCTGTCTCGCAGAAGGTGCGCAGGCTCTGCTCGTTGAAATCGTCGAGCGATTGCTGGCGCACGGGGATCTCGTCCGTCTCCGTGAGGAACATGGAGATGGACAGAAACGGCTTGGTGTACGAATAACCCGCGTCGCGCGCCTGCTGCTGCAGGGAGAGCGAATTGCGGATGAGGTCCCGCTTTCTCCAGTTGTCGTGGTATTTGAGCAGCGGTACATAGTACGACAGGCGCTTGCTCTGCACGCACTCGTTGATGGCCTGCACCTTGTTGTGTGAGAGCGGCAGCGTGTCGAGCCACTCGCGCGTTGCGGCCTTGCCGAGCTCCTTGCGCTCGTCCTCCGTGTAGAGAAAGCCGTTGACCTCGACCACGTAGACCGCGGGGCTCTGCCGCTTGGCGGCCTCACGCAGCATGGAGGGGTACATGGTCCCCTGTGCGGCCGACACGGCCAGCGGATAGCTCGTAAAGCCCGCGTGCTGCCATGCCAGCGGTGCGCAGTAGTCCGTGAACGTCTCACTCGCACCGAGGATCATGACGTCGAGCGAGTTTTTCGGCTCCAGATAGAAGCTGCGGATGTACTGCTGCTCGGTGGCGTTGTTGACGGTCAGCAGCCGCGTGAGCGTGCCGTAGACCAGCGCCACGATGAGCAGAAACGCGATCACGCGCACGACGGTATTTCTTTTTGCGTGTTGTTTTGGATTCATTGATGTTCTCCACATGCTGTGTTAGCGCCACGCGGCAAATTGCGGCGAAAACTCGTTGAGATTCTGCTCCGTGTTCGCAGCGGCCAGCTCCTTGCACAGCGGCAGCGTCTGCGTCACGAAGGCGGCGCAGCGGTCCCACATGGCGGTGAGCTCGGCGCTGTACGTGCCCGTCAGGTCATAATGCGCGGTGAGATACTGCCCGAGCCACGCGGTGAAGATCTCCATGCCGGCGGTGTTGAGGTGGTCGGAGTCCATGAAATCGGCGCAGCGGTCGAGCCCGATCGTGTCGAACGCGTCGTGCAGGTCGAGCAGCTCATAGCCATGGCCGCCGACTACGGCCGCCACGTCGGCGAACACGTTCGGGTCGGTCGTCTGCGTGCGGTGCGGCATGCGCAGAAAGAGCACGTTTGCGCCGAGCGAGCGCGCCTGCGCGCAGAACGCGCGCAGATACTGTTCGTTCGCCGCGCTGAGCGTCAGCGGCCGGACATCGGGCTCAAAATCCGCGGACAGGGACTTGCACACCGTCTCCACGCCCTTGGTCAGCGAGCAGCCGGTCTCATCCATGATGTGCAGACGCCGCTGCACCGGCACCCATTTCCCCACCTGATACCAGTTGGCGTGGTACTTGGCGATGTTGAAGTAAAACGAGGTCTGCAGCTCTCGCGGCACACAGGTGCGGATGGTCTCGAGCCGGTTGCGCGACCAGGGGATGTTGTCGATCCACTTGCGGAGGTTGGCCTCCAGCGTTTCCGGGTTCTCGTCGTTGATGAAGCCGTCGATGTCCACGACGATCAGCTTCGGGTGCTGGCGGTTCACCGCTTCTGTGAGCAGGGAGCCGTAGAGCCGTGCCGGGATGTTCGAGACCGTCAGCGGATAGCTCGTGTAGCCGTACTGCTGCCACGCGAGCGGGGCGCTGTAGCCGGTGTAGAGCTGGCTCGCGCCGATGAGCACCACGTCGAGGCTGTCCTCCGGCTCGAGGAAGAAGCCGTGCACGTGGCGCTTGTCCCAGTCGTTATTCGCGACGAGCATCGGGGAGATGAGCCCGATGCCCAGCACGGCGATGAGCACGAAAACGATCGCGCGCACCGCTGTGCGGGATTTGGAGATCGGTCGTTTTGTCATAGCTTAAAACTGCATATACACGAATTCGGATGCCTGCACGCCGGGGCCGTAAACGCCCATGAGCACGACGGCGAAGATGCCGGCAAGCAGCACGGCCCAGCGCAGGGCGAGACATTTCTCGTCGAGGATCTCGCGGATGGTGCGCTGCGAGCGCTCCTGAATGACGGAGGCGGTGAAGATCACGACCGTGCCGAACAGCAGCACGGCCCAGTCATACCGCGTCAGCGGCAGCGCCTCGAGCACGGCGCCCGGCCGCAGCTGCGACAGGTGCAGGTCGGTCACGGACTTGACCATCATGCCCATCGCGGCGCGGAACCCGTCGGCGATGTCAAAGTAATAGCCGATGAGCACGACCACGAACGTGCGCAGCATGGAAAACACCTGATACCACGCGCTCTTTCGCTCGATGTGCAGCGCGGCGATGACCTTGTCCGACACCGGCTGCAGCAGCGTGGACACGAGGATGACCATGCCGTTCCAGAAGCCGAAGGCGACGTACTTCCAGCTCGCCCCGTGCCAGATGCCGATGATGAGAAACGTGATCAGCGAGGCCACGGCCGTCGGCAGTACCTTGCCGATGTGGTTGCCGAGGTGCTGCTTGGCGTGGCGGCCCCAGTTGAGAAACGCTTTCGAGATCGACAGCGGGTAGAACAGGTAGTTGCGCAGCCAGTCGCCGAGCGAGATGTGCCAGCGGTGCCAGTACTCGGTGAGCGTGCGCGAGAAGTACGGGCGGCGGAAGTTTTCGCCCATGGTGATGCCGAACATCTGCGCCACGCCGCGCGAGATGTCGATGCCGCCGGAGAAGTCGGCATAGAGCTGCAGCGCGTACACGAGCGCCGCCAGCAGCACGTATGTGCCGGCGTAGTCGGTGTACGCCCCGGCGACGGTGTGGATCATGCCCACGGCGCGGTCGGCGATGACGAGCTTCTTGAAAAAGCCCCAGAGGATCAGCTGCGCGCCGAAGCGGATGTTGTCAAAGTTATATCTGTGCCCGGCATAGAGCTGGTGCGCCAGCTGGTCGTACACGCCGATCGGGCCCTGAATGATCTGCGGGAAGAATGACACGAACAGCGCGAGCTTGCCGACGTTGCGTTCGGCCGGAACCTTCTCACGATAGACGTCCAGCACATAGCCCATGGACTGGAACGTGTAAAACGAGATGCCCAGCGGCAGCAGCAGCCCGATGTGGCCGAGCGAGACCGTCAGCCCCACGGACGCAAAGAGCGCCTCCATGGACTCGGCAAAGAAGTTATAGTATTTGAGCACGGCGAGGATGCCGAAGTTCAGCAGCAGGATGGCGATCATGAGCGCCTTGCGGCGGGACTTGCAGCGCTTTTTGTACGCCTTGCGCTCCTCGCGCTCCCAGTCCTGCTTGTGCGCGGCGACGGTCTGCTCCATGCGCGCGGTCATGGCGTCCATGCCGCGTGCGCCGAAGTAGGTCGTGAGCGTCGTCACGACGATAAAGCCCATGTAGCGCAGGCACACGAACGCGTAAAACGCGTAGCTGCCGATCAGCAGCACCACCCACTGGAACCGCTTCGGCACCAGGTAGTACAGCACCAGCAGCGCGAGCACCAGCAGGTAAAACGGCAGCGATGTCAGCGTCATGCTTCGTCCTCCGGCGTCCGGCAGGTGTTGAGCACGTCGGTCGCAAACCGGTCGCGCACGAGCGTGAAGTCCCCGCCGCGGCAGAGCGCCACGCGCGGCATGTCACGCGACAGGAACACGGCCACGCCCTCCGTCACGGAGTAGGCGCCGCAGCGTCCGAAGGCGATCACGTCGCCCACGCGCAGGGGCGGCAGCTGCGCCTCGCGCACGAGCACGTCCGCTGTTGTGCACAGGCTGCCGCAGAGCATCCACGGCCCGGCGGCGTCCGCGCTCTCGCGCAGAAGCGTCAGCGGCGGGGACTGCATGCCCATGAGCTGACCGTCATACTTCACCTGATGCATACCGCCATCGCACACGGCATAGTTCACGCCGAGGTTGCACTTGGCGTCGGCCACGCCGGTGAGGAATGTGCCGCAGGGGGCGGCGAAAAAGCGCCCCATCTCGATCGTCAGCGGATACTTCTCGCCGAAGGCGCGGATGTGCGCCGCCGCCGCGTCGAGCAGCGCGCTGTCGCGCACCTCGGCATCGTCGCGCAGGCACTCGGCGTTCAGCCCCGGACCGTATTCCACGTGCTGCACCGTGAAGCCGTACTTGTCGTGCAGCATTGTGAGGTATTCGTCCAGATGCGCAAGCTCCTTTGCGATCACGGCGTCCTTGCGCTTTTGCGTGCCGGAAAAATAGTGGATGCCCGCGATCGTCACGTTCGGGAACTCCGCGCGGCGCGCAACGAGATCCTCCAGCGCGGCGGGATCCATGCCGAACTGGCTGCCGGCGGTCAGACGCGGCAGCACGCGCACGTGCTTTCCCTGCGCGGCCGCGGCGGCGCAGATGAGATCAAAATGCAGCGTGCTCTCGGCCGTGAGCAGGTCTGCGCCCAGCGCGACGGCGCGCGCGACATCGTCCGCGCCCTTGTTCACGCCGGAGTAGAGGATGCGCTCGGGCGCGATGCCGAGCTTTTCGCAGATCGTCAGCTCGCCCGGGGAGCAGACCTCCACCCAGCGGAACACGTCCGGCAGGCCGCGCAGCACGAAGGGGTTGGCCTTCATGGAGTAGCACAGATTTACATCAGAGCCGAACGCGGCGCGCACCCTTTGAGCGCGCGCCGTGAAGGCCTCCAGATCAAACAGATACAGCGGCGTGCCGTATTTCGCGGCCGCCGTCCGGAGTGCAGTCTTGTCCATCAGTCCTCGTCCTGCAGGCGCTGCACCATGGCCAGCAGACTCTTGGCGGAGTTGAAGTTCTCCGGCACGAGATCCTTTGCGCCGATCTCGATGTCGAACGCGTCGTTGAGCGCCGCGACGAGCGACACGATGTCGAACGATTCGAGAATGTGGTCGTCGATGAGCGCGGTCTCGGTCTCAAAATCCACGTCCGGGCGCAGATCGGTCAGAATGTCCATCAGTTCCTGTTCCATAATAAAATACCTCCTGAAATGTGAGTAATGTAAGCGATTATCGGTGGGCGTCGGCGATGCGCCCGGCCAGCGCGCGCATATCCGTCTTGCCGTTGTCGAGCCGGGGCATGGCGTCGAGCTGCTCGATCTTGCGCGGAACCATAAAGCCCGGTAGGTCGGCGCGCAGCGCCACGGCGATGTCGCGCTTGGTCACGTCCGCGCCGGTGTAAAACAGCCAGATCTGCTCGTGCTCCTGATCGTAGAGCGCGCAGGCCTCCTCCACGCCGGACACCTTCGCCGCGGCGAGGTCGATCTCGCCGAGCTCCACGCGGTGACCGAGGTGCTTGACCTGCCGATCCTTGCGGCCGTGGAACATGAGGTTGCCGTCGGGCGCGAAGTGCCCGAGGTCGCCGGTCTTGTAGATGCGCTCGTCGTAAGCGCGGTTGAGCGGGTTTTGCAGGAAGCTCTCGGCGGTCTTTTCGCGGCTGTTGTAGTAGCCGAGCGCGAGAATGGGCCCCTTGACGCAGATCTCGCCGATCTCGCCGTCGGGCACGGCCTCGTTTTGCTCCGAGAGCAGAAACACCTCGTAGTGCGGGTACGGCTTGCCGATCGGCAGCACGTCGGTGTCCTCCACCAGACCGGGCACGACGTAATACGTGCACGAGGCGGTCGCCTCCGTGGGGCCGTACTGGTTGACGAACCGCGCCTCCGGCAGCGCGAGCTGCCACTGGCGCAGGCAGCTGCACGGCATCACCGAGCCGGAGAAGCACACCTTGCGCAGGTGCTGCGGCACGCTGCACTCGAACGCGCCGAGCGCGGCCGGCACCGTCAGCGCCGAGACGCTCCAGCCCACGGCCGTGACGCCTTTGTCGTTCATGTATTCGAACAGGCGCTCCGGCGACATGAAAAGTTCCTTCGGGATGATGGCCGTCGTCGCGCCGAAGCGCAGCGGCAGATAAATGTCGCGCACGGCGGCGATGTAGTCCAGCGGCGACTGGTTGCCGAGCACGTCCTCGCGCACGATGCCCATCACGCCGGCGTAGTCCTCGATGTAGCACATGAGCGAGTGCTGCGCCGTGATGACGCCCTTGGGCGTACCGGTCGATCCGGAGGTGAAGATGATGTACAGCGGGTCGAGCTCGCGCGCGCGCGCGCGGCAGTCAGCCAGCAGCGCCGCGTCCTCGCAGCCCTCGAGCAGATCCTCCGCGATGAGGATCTCGCCGCCGAATTCCAGCGTCCTGGCCTTGTCGTAAAACGCGCGCTGCACGATCATCAGGTCGGTGTCGAGCGTATTTAAAATAGAGTTGAGCCGGTGCACGGGCATCGTCCCGTCCATCGGTGCGTAGCAGCAGCCGGCGTACACCGCGCCGAGAAACACGGCCGGGGTGTGTGCGTTGCGCCCGCTCATCACGGCGATGGGCGCCTTGCGTCCGGCGCGCAGCCTTGCCGCCGCCGTGCCGATGATGCGCGCCTCGCGCCGCACGTCGGCAAAGGTCACCGCGCCGTCCTCGTCAAGAAAGGCGGGCTTGTCCGGACAGGCTGCGGCGGTGACTTCCAGCCAGTCGAGCACGTTTGTATCCATGCGTGCAGCTCCTTCCTGTTATCTATCCATAATCGGCAATTATCCTATCATGTTTCCCCGCTAAAAACAAGCAAAACCGCGACAGTTTTAAGAAAAGGTAAGATTCCCGCGCGCCCGCGCTCCGCACTTGACGCACCCGCAGCCAAAACGTACAATGGGTGTTGGATAACTGTACAGCTTTTTGGGCAGCAAAAGGAAAAGCTGTTTGATTTTCACAAAAATATCACTGGAAGTTTGTGTATAATACCCCTATCGGTGTGCAATAAAACGTGGTATCCTTTTGGTTAGTAAGCGTGACGGCTGAAGTGGGGCGGGAAACTCCGAAGCGTTCCCGCCCCGCCCCGCCGTGCGCGTTTCCGGTTCGGACAGGCTGCGCTTCGGAGGTCTGCCTCCGGCCGGGATCAACAGGAGGGATGCCCGCGAAGGGAAAGGAAGAACGAAGATGTCAAAACAGGTTCAGAAAGTGTGCAATGCCATCTCCACCGCTGCGGTGGTGCTGGTGGTCATTCTGGCGCTGCTTCTGGTGGGCGTGCGGTTGGTCGGTCTGCGGCCGATGTGCGTCCTGTCCGGCAGCATGGAGCCGACGTATCACACCGGCTCGCTGATCTATGTCAAGCCCTGTGCGCCCGAGGACGTGCAGGTCGGTGATGCGATCACCTTTGTGCTCAATGAGGACTTGGATGTCGTCACACACCGCGTGATCTCCATCGATGCGGAAAACGAGCATTTCTACACGCAGGGAGACGCGAACGACGCGCCCGACGGCGCACCTGTCTATTTCAAGAACCTCATCGGCCGCCCGGTGTTCACCATCCCGTATCTCGGCTATGTTTCGCACTGGGTCTCGAACCCGCCGGGGATGTATCTGGCCATTGCGATCGCGATCGTGCTCATCGTTCTGGCGTTCCTGCCGGACATGCTGCGCAAGGCGGCTGAGGCGGACGCGCGCGATGCGGCGCGCCGAGCGGAGGCAGCGAATACGGCAAAGTGCACGGAAAATGGCGGCGAAAACCGTCAGATTTAAACATTTTCACGGGAGCATGAAATATTTTCAAATCTCCGTGCATTAACTCAATGAACGCTGACAGCGCACGTTGGACGCTGTTGGGACATGGTAAGTTCGGAACATGATGCTTTTGTAAGGGAGGATAACACGAAATGAAGAAGAAAACTTTGACGATCGCCATCGCGCTCGTGCTTGTCGTGGCGCTGGCGGTTGGCGCGACGTGGGCGTATCTGACGGCGTAGAGCGGCCCGGTTGTGAACACGTTCACGGTCGGCAAGCTGTTTGATCAGGGCGGCGCGTTGATGCTGAAAGAGCACAAGGCGGTTGCGCAGACTTCCGGCGAGTATTCTTACAAGGTCACCACTGAAGAGGCGACGGGCAATGAGTACAATCTGCTCCCCGGCACGAAGATCGAAAAAGACCCGTTTGTTAAGGTCACCGGCCTGAAAGCCGGCGCTTCCTGCTATCTTTATGTTGAGGTCGTGGCTTCGGACGCGAGTAGCGTTCTGAATTATAGTGTGGCCGATACGTGGGAGCAGCTTGCTGGTGTTACGGGCAAGAACGGCGGCGCGGTTTACGTTTACAAGACGAACGATGGCAACAGAGTGACTGCAGATGTCACCGCGACCAACATTCTGGCGAACAACCTTGTCGAGGTTAACGATTTTGACGTGAATTCGGATGCGACTGCCAGCCTGACGTTCTATGGCTATCTGTGCCAGTCCGCTGGTTTTGCGGATGCTGCGGCCGCGTTTGCCGGGTGCTTTTAAGTAACTCCCTCGCAGCTTTCCCTGAGCAGATCCCTTGAATATCTTGTACAGAGAGCTGTACACAAAAATAGAAAAGGAGAACGCTACTTATGAAGAAGAAATCCATTCTGATGGCTGCGATTGCAGTCATGCTCGTCGCGGTGCTGGTCGTCGGCGGCACGCTGGCGTACTTCACCGATACGAAGTCCGCGACCAATACGTTCACCATGGGCAATGTCAAGATTGCTCTGGATGAGCAGCAGAAGGGCGAAAACGGTCTTGAGGCCTTTGAACAGAACAAGACCCTTGTCCCCGGCAAGTCCAACGACGGCAATGCCGTTTCCAAGATCGTTACGGTTAAGAACACGGGCGCGAATGATGCTTGGGTTTGGGTTGAGCTGAAGATTCCCAAGTACCTTGTGAGCAAGGAATATCCCACCAACGAGAGCAAGAACGCACTGCACTGGAACAGCTACGGCTGCTTCAACGTGGAGTACAACTCCGGCAATTATTGGGGCCTCGCGACCAACGACGGCATCGTTGATGCAAACCACAAAGTTACCGACCCCAAAATGGTTGCTGTTGAAGATGGCCTCTGGAACGACTACAAGTATGTTGGCACTGAAACAATCGGTGGCATCGAGTATGTTGTAATCCGCACGACCATGGCAAAGACCCTGCCCGCTGGCAAGACCTCTCTGCCCTGCCTCGCTCAGGTCTACATGGATTGGCGCGTGACCACGAATGAAGATGGCACTCAGTACATCCTGCCCGCTGGCGATCCGATCTCTGCGAATGCTTCTTGGGAAGTCATCGTGACCGCTTACGCGATCCAGGCGGATGGTTTTAACACGGTGGATGAGGCTGTTGCTGCTTATAACAACAACGGCAAGTAATTCCCCAACATTTTGACCCCAAAGGGGCGGCGAAATCGCCGCCCCCATCGGGGACTCTGGCTCGGCTTCAATCCGGGCGCGGGCGGCGGGACTGCCGCTGTCCGCGCGCAGACTGAAAGAGAGAATCCCGCAGAAACAGTCCCGGCGCGCCCATCCGGGCGCGGAAGAGAATCCCTGCGCACAGCGCAGAATAACCCCCGGCAAGGAGAAAGGTGGTTTGTGCATGAAGAAGAAGTGGACCATCGCGACGGTCCTCCTCCTGGCAGTGGCACTGCTGGCGGTCGGTACGTGGGCGTACTTTTCGGCCGTCGGCACGGCGGACAACGTCATCACGATGGGCTCAGTCAAGCTCGCGCTGCACGACGAGGACGGTAACGGCGATCCGTTCACGACCGTGCGCGTCATGCCCGGCAGCGTCGTGAACAAAGTGGTGTATGTGGAGAATGTCGGCACGGGTGCGTTTTACACCCGCGTGAAGATCACGCCCGAGATCCTCAACGCCGACAGCGAGCGCATGCCGCTCGACCCGAGCGAGCACCTGCTGGTGCTGGATCTGAACGATACCGACTGGATCGCCGGAGCGGACGGGTACTATTATTATAATGGTGCGGTCGATCCGAAGACGGCCACGACGCAGTTGTTCAGCCGCGTCACGTTCAGCACCAAAATGGGCAACGAATACCAGAATTCCACGGTGCACATCTATGTAACGGCGGAGGCCGTGCAGACGGCGAACCTTGAGCAGTACGCCGCCAATGATGTCAGAGATGTATGGAAGCACGTCGGAGCGGTCGAGGCGAGCACCTCGAGCACGCAGATCGACCCGATCCCGACGCCCTGAGAAAGGAGGACGAAACCATGAAAAAACGCATTCTCTCGCTCGTCCTCTGTGCAGCCCTGCTCCTGAGCCTGTGCCTGTTCATGGGCGCCGGCGTGGCAGCGGCTGCGGCTGCGGATATGGCTGAGACCGCAGGAACGGTCGAGGACACGCAGTCGTCTCCGGCGGTGGGGCCGATTCTTCCGCTCGTGGTGACGCGGCCGCAGACGTCTCCTTACCGCGCCGCGCGCGCGCCGTCGCTTGCCGATACCGGTGAGACGCAGGATGATGGTCTGAAGCTGACTAAGACGGTTACGCCGAAAGCCGACGGCGGCTATACGGTGCATCTGGAAGCGTACACGACCGGCACGGTCACGACGAGCACCACAACGAAACCCTGTGACATTGTCCTTGTGCTCGACCAGTCCGGCTCGATGGCGGACGATTTCAACGGGAATACGGCGAACAAGGAAACGGGCACTCGCCAGTACGCAATGAAGCAGGCCGTCAATACTTTCATTGACAATGTGGCAACAAAAGCCAAGGATGAAGGCGTGGAACACCGGATCGCGATCGTTAAGTTTGCGGGAAAATCCACGAACACGGTCGGCGATGATACGTATAAGGAAGACGGAAATCGTTATAATTTTTCTCAGGTCGTGAAAGAACTGACTGCGGTCAATGATGCCAGCGGAGCAAATGCGACCACGCTGAAAACGGCGGTTAACCAGCTGCAGGCTAAGGGCGGCACGCAGACGCAAAACGGCTTGAACCACGCACAGAGGCTTCTGTCGAGTGTCGATTCCGCGCGCGACAGCAGCAAGGTCGTGATCGTGTTCACGGATGGCATGCCGGGCGATTATGGCTTCGATGAGAGTGTCGCGACCAGCGCCATTGCAAGCGCAAAGTTGATGAAGGATGCCAGTGTGACCGTGTACACGGTTGGCATTTTCACCGGGGCGAACGTTGACCAGCTGTATGGCAACACCGGGTTCTCAAAAAACTCGAACGGAAGCGTTGGGAGTTATTGGGCCAACAAGAACACAAGCAATGGTATCGATGTTCCGGCTGGGAACCGCTTTTTGAACTATGTGTCCAGCAACTTCAAGGCTGCCTCGGAGATAGGGTTAAAGGTTTATGAAGATGAACACTGGTTCTCCGCTAGTTATTACGGCTGGGAAGTGACGCGAAACTTCACCCGCGACAAAACCGGCTATTATATGACGGCGAGCAACTCGACGGCGTTGAATAACATCTTTACCTCCATCAGCCAGACGATCGGCAGCGCCAATATTGACCTTGGCAGCGAGACGGTCATCAAAGACATCGTGACGCCGTACTTTACGGTGCCGCAAAATGCCGGTGCTATTCGTCTCTCCACTGCAGCCTATAACGGCAGCGCATTTGGGGCTCCGGTCGCAGCCGATCCTTCGGTGACGGCAGCGATCGATCCGGCAACGCGGGCGGTCAATGTGACCGGCTTCGATTTCAACCAGAACTATGTCTCCACAAACGCTAAGGCGGATGGCACGTTCGGAAAGAAACTGATCATCGAGTTTGACGTCTCTGTGGAAGCTGGCTTCCTCGGCGGCAATCAGGTGCCAACGAATGATGGGCAGTCCGGCATCTATGCGAAGGGAATCATGATCAAGGCGTTCGATGTGCCGACGCAGGACGTGGAAGTAAAAAGCATCACGCCGACGGCGGATGACAAGACGATCTACCTTGGCGATTCTGCCAATTTGCAGGAGCTTGTGCACCAGAATGCCACATTTGACGGCACAAATAACGCTTTTGTGAACGTGACCTACACGGTCAAGGATGAAAACGGCGGAACGGTCGGCACGTACACGGTTCCTGCCGGAAGCAGCAGCGGAATATGGGAGTGGAGCGATGCGGCAAGCGGCGGCACCGTCGCCCCGGAGCAGACCACGACCTACACGGTGACGTGCACGGTTTCGCCTACGCAAAGTGGAACGTATGAGAGCGTTTCTAAAGATGCTGCGTTCACCATCACGGTCAACACCTGCAGCCTGACGATCTCCAAGGCCGTCACCGGCGACGGCGCGAACCCGAACCAGACGTTCGTGTTCGATGTCAAGGACAGCGCCGGTAAGGTCGTGACCACCATCGTGCTCAAGGCTGGCGGCGAAAAGACCATCACCGGTCTGGCCGTCGGCACGTACACGGTCACTGAGGATACAAACTGGTCGTGGAGCTACAGCATCGTTGGCGACAACAGCAAGACGGCTACGCTCAGCGGCACGACGCCCAGCGCCACGGTCGATGTCACCAACCATTACAATTCGCACAACTGGCTCACGAGCATTTCCGACGTGATCAACACTTGGATCAGCGGCAGTGCCGCGCAGAAAAACTGAACAGGAGGGATGACATATGAAACGTATCTTTAACGGTTCAGGCGGGAGAAAGACCGCGCTCATCCTCTCCCTGTGCCTGATCTTCGCACTGGCCGTCGGCACGACGTTCGCCCTGCTCAAGGCGAACACTGACCCCGTGACGAACACCTTCACGGCGGCCAAATCCGGAACGGACATCGTCGAGAAATTGGATGGCAGCCAGAAAACGAGCATCATCGTCAAAAATACCGGCACGGCCGTGTCCTATGTCCGCGTCAAGCTGGTCATGAACTGGGTCAGCGGAGATGGAAAGACTATCTCCGGCGAGCCCGTGAACATTGACGTCACATACGACACGACCAAGTGGTTCGAGCAGGACGGCATCTACTACTACAAGATGCCGGTCGCGGCGAAAGGTGAAACGACCAACCTGCTGCAAACGCCCATCACGCAGGACGCTGCACCCGAGGGTTACCACCTTGAGGTGACGGTGCTGGCCGAGAGCATTCAGGCCGCACCGAGCAAGGCTGTGCAGCAGAGCTGGGGCGTGGGCGTTGACAGCAACGGCTATCTGACGCAGCCGACCACGACACCATAAGGAGGGCAGCGGTATGAAACACAAAAAGTTTACCATGATCGTCGCCCTCGTGCTGGTGGTCGCGCTGGCTGCGGGGCTGGGCATCTGGGCGACGGGCGAGGAAAAGCTCCCCACCGTCACCTACTATGACGGCAACGACGGCAACAACGCGCGCTTTGTCTTTACCAACACCGGCAAGGGCTCGGCGACGGACCTGTTTGCCAACTTCTCCAACTGCATGCCCGGCGACAGCCTCACGCAGACCATCTGCGTCAAGGCCGACAGCGCCAACGGCGCGCAGGGCGCGAAGGTCTACCTCCGCGCCGAGATCGACGGCGACACCTCTGCCAAGGAGGGCACCGCCATCAAGTACGACGATGTGCTCAGCCACATCCACATGACCGTGTCGCAGGACGGCAAGGTGCTCGCGACCAACAAGAACGCGAGCCTCTTCGACCAGCTCGACGCGGCCGACGGACTCAAGAGCGACGTCCTCGTTGCCGAGGTCTTCCCGAAGGCAGACCCGATCAAGCTGGACGTGACCGTTGAGATCGACCCCGCGATGGGCAACGCCTTCCAGGAAGCGGCCGCGCACATCAAGTTCGTCTTCTCCGCAGAGGACAACGAGCTGCCGCCTCCGCCGCTGGAGCGCGATAACCACGACTCGTACATCGCCGGTTATCCGGACTGTACGGTCGCACCGGGCAGACCGATCACGCGCGCCGAGGTCGCCGCGATCTTCTACCGCATCCTGAGAGATGACGGCCGTGAGGAGATCTGGACCACCAAGTGCTCGTACTCGGATGTCCCGGCTCAGAGCTGGTACACCAGTCAGGTCGCCACGCTCACCAACGGCGGCATCCTCGCCGGCTACAAGGACGGCACATTCCGCCCGCAGCAGTACATCACCCGCGCAGAGTTTGCGACGATCGCGGCGCTGTTCTTCCATGCGCCGGAGGTCGAGGACGACGCCTTCACCGATATCTCCGACAGCTGGGCGCGCGACTACATCAACCGCGCGGCGAAGCTCGGTCTGGTCAGCGGCTATGAGGACGGCACGTTCCGCCCGCAGAACCAGATCACCCGTGCCGAGGTCATGGAGATCATCAACAACGTCCTCTTCCGTACCCCGGATAAGGATCATCTGCTGCCGGACATGATCGTCTGGCCGGACAATAGCAACAAGACGGCGTGGTACTACGCAGCCGTGCAGGAGGCCACCAACGGCCACGAGTACGAGCGCGTGGACAACACCTCGCCCGAGACGTGGACGGAGCTCAGACCGCCGCGCGACTGGGATGCGCTGGAGGCAGAGCTGACGCAGAAGTATCCCGACCGGTAAGCGCGCTGCGCTGACGGTTGGAAAAACACCATAGCGGACACCCCCTGTGCTGCGCACAGGGGGTGTTGCGTCTGTCAAAAAGGAATACTTTTTGACAAAAGGGTCTGCGGCCTGACTGCAGCGCACGCGCTGTCCGCCGGAGGCGGACGGCGCGCACGTTTGCAGGCCGAGAAGTATTTTCTTCGCCGCACATGTCGCCGAAGAAAATGATCGGACTTTCTTTCGCCGCGCCATTGGTGAAAGGCTACGAGGTTCTTTGACAAGCTGCCCCCTGTGCGCAGCACAGGGGGTGTTTTGTGCCGACAAAATATTGCCCTTTTGACATGAGGGCGGCCGGCTGCGCGCAATATTTGCGCGCGGAGGTAGAATTGTTCACAATTTCTGCGGTATAACTTGCACGCACAAAAAGAGTATTATCAGAATTTGCCGCGTCTCGCCTTGCGGCAGCGCAAAAGCTGCAGAGCAGAAGGCGAATGAGGTTTTTTGGCGGCAGAGGCAGTACAGAAGGAGCAACCATGTTAAAGTTGGGGAAAAAATCTTCGGTCGACCTGCTTTCCGGCGACGAAGGATGGGTGATTTTCAAGTTTTCCGTACCGATCATTCTCTCGTATTTGCTGCAGCAGATCTATACGATCAGCGATGCTGCGATCTGCGGGCAGACGCTCGGCGTTGATGACATTGCGGGCGTGAACGACGTGTTTCCGATCCTGTTCATCTTCCTGCAGTTCGCGGTCGGCTGCACCGCCGGATTTTCGGTCATCACATCCATCGCGGCGGGGCGCGGCGATCAGGCCAGAGTCCGCAGATCCTTTGCGGCGCAGCTTGTTCTCGGCGGTGTCCTGTCGCTCGCGCTGACCGGTGCCGCCGTGCTGACGCTCAAGCCCCTGCTCCGGTTCATCGGCCTGTCCGAGGCAAACCCCGGCGTCTGGAGGGCGGCATATCAGTACTCGCTGGTCATTTTCCTCGGGATCTTCGCGCAGCTCTACTACAATTTGATCTGCTCCGTTTTGCGCAGTCTGGGCGATTCGACCACGCCGCTCATCTTCCTGCTGTTTTCCACCGTGCTGAACATCGGGCTCGACCTGCTGTTCATCCTTGCGTTCCGGCTCGGGGTCATCGGCGCGGCGGCTGCCACCGTGCTGGCACAGGCGGTGAGCGCGCTCCTGTGCCTGATCTACGCCTTCGGCAAATATCCGGAGCTCCACCTCTCCGGACAGGATTTTCGCGCGGAGCTCTCTGTGTATGCGCAGCACCTGAGTCAGGGACTGCCGATGGGACTTCAGTTTTCGGTGCTGGCGATCGGCATCATCGTGATGCAGCGCGCGCTCGTCGGCTTCGACATCGGGCCGGACGGCATCATGGCGGCCGGAAACCCCGCGCAGAACGGCTTCGGCGCCGCCAATAAGCTCAACAACTTCCTGATGTGCCCGATGAATGCGCTCAGCACTGCGATCGTCAGCTTCAACGCGCAGAATCTGGGCGCGGGCAGACACGACAGGATCCGGCGCGGAACGGTCAAGAGCCTCCTGATCGGGCTCGCCATGTATCTGATCCTCGGCGGCATCGGTATGCTCCTGACGATCCGGGGCGCATACCAGTACCTGTTTATGAGCGCGGACAAGATCACGGCGGCCACGATCCGCTACGGGAACCTGTATCTGTACGTGGATCTGTCCATGTACTTTGCGCTGATGGTCCTGTTTGTCTTCCGCTCCGGCGTGCAGGGCGTGGGGCACGCGGAGTTTACGCTGGTCGCCGGCTGTGCCGAGCTGATCGCGCGCGTTCTGATCTGTGCCTTCCTGCCGAAGCTCGTCAACGGCGGGGCGATCGATTCCTCGGCCTCCGTGGGCGCATACATTGCGCTGTGCTTTGGCGATCCGGGCGCGTGGGTCCTGGCGGTCGTTTCGCTGATCTATCCGGTCGCGCGGTATCTGTTCGGCGGCGCGCGCAAAAAGCAAAGCGAGCATGCTGCCTGAAACCCGGCGCTGCTGCGCAGACCGGATGCACAGATGCCCACAAGCGCCCGATCCCGTTGACAGGCGATCCTCGGCTGCGTATAATACAAACGGTGCGTACCTGTCGGCAGTCAGGCAAAAAGCCTGACTGCCGTCTTTATACCGACAGGAACAGGATCGGAGGGACTCTGTGTGAATATTACGGTCTATCTCGGCGCAAATGAAGGCAATGATCCGGCTTTGCGGGAAGCGGTTCAGGAGCTTGGCACATGGATCGGCACAAGCGGAAATGCGCTGGTCTACGGCGGCTCCAGATCCGGGCTGATGGGCGCGATCGCGGACAGCGTTTTGCGCTCCGGCGGAGAAGTGACCGGCGTCGAGCCGCGGTGCTTTATCGAGAGCGAATTCCAGCACGACGGCCTGACTGAGCTCATCGTGACCGAGGACATGGCGGAGCGCAAACGCAAAATGATCGAGCTCGGCGATGCCTTTATCGCCTTCCCCGGCGGCACGGGTACACTGGAGGAGATCGCAGAGGTCATGTCCAAGGTGTCTCTGAAGCATCTGGATGCGCCGTGCATCCTCTACAACCTGAACGGTTACTACCGTGCGCTGCAGGCGCTTTTGGAGCAGATGATCGAAAAGGGACTCTCGTCCGAGGCGCGGCAGGAGGGCATTTACTTTGCCGACAACCTCGAGGAGATCCGGCGCATCCTGAGCCCCGCGTGATTTCCGGCCGGCCGTCTCCCGGATATGCAAAGATCCCCTCCGTATGCGGAAAAGCATACGGAGGGGATTTGTTTTGTTTGGCTCGATGCCGGCTGCCGCGCGCTGCCTCAGCCGAGATACTGCTTGTCGTAGTTATTCTGGATGCAGGAGATAACCTGCGTGATGACGGTGTTGAACGGGGTGGGCACGCCCAGCCGCGCGCCGTAGCGCGCGATCGCGCCGTTGAGCACCGAGATCTCCGTCTGGCGCTGGTGCAGCACGGCGTCCTGCGCCATGGACGGATAGTAGTTGCCGAGGTTTGCGACGATGTTCGGCTCCTCCTTTTCCATCAGCGGCCAGAGGTCGCCGATGCCGAGCGCCTGCGCGACGGCGCAGCCCTCTTTCCAGACGTGCATGACGATGTCGTGCCCGTAGGGGTCGGCGAACGTCTCCTTCACCTTCAGGCGCATGACGGCGCTCACGCCGTTGTAGCCGCTGTTGGCGATGACTTTTTTCCAGATGTACGGGCGCACGTCTTCGTCAAAGCTCGCGTTGCAGCCGCCCGCGCGGAAGCACGCCTCGAGCGCCTTGCCGGCGGCGTCGGCCTTCGGGTTGTTGCGCACGGCGCCGAAGTGCATCTGGATGCCCTTTTCCGGCTTGCTCACGCACACACCGGGGCCGGCCAGCTCCGTGCCGATCAGACCGCTGCCGTAGAGGATGCGGTCGGCGTCCACGAACTGCGCGAGCACCTCGTCATTGCCGAGACCGTTTTGCAGCGACACGACCGCCGTCTCCGGTCCGATGCAGGGCATGGTGTCGGCCATGACGTCCTCCGTCTGCGTGGCCTTGACCATGAGGATGACCATGTCCATCGTGCCGATGTCGCGCGCGGTCGCGCTCGTGTGAAAGCCCGTGAGCACTTCTTCGCCCTCCGGCGTGCGGAAGACCAGCCCGTCGGCTGCGATCTTGTCCATGTGCGCCTTGTACTTGTCGACGAGCCAGAGCTCGGCGCCGCCCTTGCGCAGGTAGGCGGCAAAGACGCTGCCGGCAGCGCCGGAGCCGATCATTGCGATTTTCATGCGGTTGCCTCCTTAGCAAACTGCCGGCCGGTTGGTGCCCGGCCGGCAGCGAAAAAACGGGGTGAACTTACTTCAGGTACTGCTTGTCGTAGTTGCCCTGGATGCAGCGCACGACCTGAGACAGGACCTTGCACACCGGGGTGTCGATGCCCAGCTGCTCGCCGTACTCGGCGATCTTGCCGTTGAGCACGTCGATCTCGGTCTGGCGGTGGTTGAAGAGCATATCCTGGCACATGGACGGATAGTAGTCAGCGATGTTGGTGACGATGTCCTGATGATCGTGGGCGATGAATTCGTCCGCATCCATCGGCACGCCCTTGGCGGTTGCGACCGCGCAGGTCTCGCGGATGACGCTGTGGAACAGCCACTGGCCGAACGGATCCGCCTCGACCTCGCCGATCTTCAGGCGCAGGACGGCGCACACGGTGTTGACGGTGGCGTTCACGCAGACCTTTTTCCAGATGAACTTGTAGATGTTGTTGTCGGTGCCCGGCTCGCCGTCGCGCCAGTAGGCGTCGCAGCCGCCGTCACGGTAGCACTTGAGCATCTCGGCGCAGGCCGCGTCGTTGAGCTCCGAGCGGACCGCACCGCCGAAGTTCATCTGCACGCCGCCGGCCGGGGTGGACACGCAGTGCGCGGGCTCGGGCAGAGCCGTGCCCAGCACGCCGGAGCCGATGATGCAGCGCTCTTTCGGGAAGACCTTGAAGAGGTTGTCATCGTTGCCGAGGCCGTTGATGAGGGAGACCGCGACGGTGCTGTCGCCGACGACGGGCAGGGAGTCCTGAATGGCCTGCTCGAGCTGGGTCGCCTTGGTCATGTAGATGATGACATCGACCTTGCCCTCCGCTGCGGCCGCATCGGCAGCGGTGATGTAGGTGCGGAAGCCCTTGAGCTGGTAATCGTAATCCTTGTAGCCGCCGTCTTCCTCCTGATGGATGGTGAAGTGCATGCCTTCCTCGGCGACCTTCTTCATGTGTGCCTCATAGCGGTCGATGAGGATGATGTCCGCACCGCCCTTGCGCAGGTAAGAAGCGAAGACGCTGCCGGCAGCGCCGGAACCATACATAGCAAATTTCATAGTGATGTCTCCTTTTTCTGATTCTGTCTGTTTGCGATATCTTCGGCCGTCGCAGGCATTGCCTGACGGCGGATTACCGAACGGTGTTGGTGAGGGTGCCGATGCCCTCGATGCTGCAGGCGACTTCGTCGCCCGGGTGCAGCCATTTCGGCGGGTCAAAGCCCATGCCCACGCCGGCGGGCGTGCCCATGGAGATGATCGTGCCGGGGAGCAGGGTCATGCCGCGGCTGAGCTCGGCGATGACATACGCGACGTGAAAGATCATCAAATCCGTGGTGCTGTCCTGCCGCAGCTCGCCGTTGACGCGGCTCCGGATGCAGTGCGGCTCGCGCACGTCAAATTCCTCCGGTGTCACGATCCACGGGCCCATCGGCGTGAAGCCGTCGAGACTCTTGCCGCGGTACCACTGCTTGTGCTGGTTCTGGATCGTGCGCGCGCTCACATCATTTAAAATGGTGTAGCCGAATACGTACTCGAGTGCCTCCGCCTCGCTGACGTTGTATGCGCGTCTGCCGATCACGACGGCCAGCTCCGCCTCATAGTCGAGGTCGGTGACGATGTCGCTGTGGCTGTCGATGTCGCCGCCGGGGGCGACGGCCTCGTGCACGCGCTTGGAAAAATAGATCGGGAACGTGTCCGGCGCTTTCGCACCCTTGCCGGTGACGCGCTCGCTCTCCTTGGCATGGTCAAAATAATTGATGCCCAGGCAGATCACGTCCTGCTCCGGGCGGGGGATCGGGGCGAGCAGATGCACCTGCTCAAGCGGCAGCGCGGCGCTGCGCAGCACGGCAGCCGTGTCCAGCACCGGCCAGAGGCCGATGAGCGCCTGCATGTCCGCGCAGCCGGGCACAGGGTGCACGGCGGTCGCGTCCGCGTTGAGCAGACCGACGGCGCTGCGGCCGTTGATTTCGAATGTCACGAGCTTCATAGGGCTGCGCTCCCTCCGTGTTTCGTACCCGGCAGTGAATGTGTACGCAAAAAATGATGGTTAAAAATTCATCAAGCGCGCCTTCCAGGGACAAAATCCTGTGTCAAGAAAATGCCAAAGTCGTTTGTCAGCAAATAGACAAAAGACTTGACCTATCAGCATTGTTATGATAGCACGAAAGTGCAGATGCCGCAACTGTTTTCTTTCTGTCAAAGCGCTAAAATCACGCGAATTTTTACAAAAATGCCAGATTCAGAGTGCATAAAAATTCGCGCAAGAAATTGTGCACATCGACGATTTTCGGGAAAAGTTGGGGATTGGAAGAGGTTGTTATTGACTTTTGCGCGTGAGAGAATTATAAATTTACTATCCCGAGTTGTTAATGACTTGTTCATAAATTAACACAAAGACGAGGATTTCAAAGCCCGCCGCGGTTGTAGGAGAGCACGCGGCGGGTTTGAAATAGAGAGCAAAAGAGAAAAGCAAACAGAGAAAAGAAAGAGGTAAAAAATGGATAACAAAAAGCTCAAGAGCAGCTGGGCAGCCGCCTTTACCGTGGCGTCCGTCTGGTTCGGCACGCACGTGGGCGCCGGCTTCGCAACCGGCAACCAGGTCGTGAACTACTTTGTCCAGTACGGCTGGACCGCGGCCATCTTCCCGCTTCTGGCCATGGGCATTCTTGCGGTTGTCATGTACATCATGATGAAGTTTGCCAAGCTCAGCGGTTTCGACAACTATAAGGACACCTATCGTGCCCTGTATCCGAAGCCGTGGATGGAAGTCTTCTTCGAGATCTTCTACATCATCATCATCCTCGCGGCGGTCGCTTCCTGCGTTGACGGCGCCGGCGGCATCGTCAAGAGCCTGGTCGACCTGCCCGACATCATCTGCAACCTCGTCATCATCGCCCTGCTGATCCTTCTGTCGATTTTCGGCGTTGACCTGATCATCAAGGCTTCCACCGTTCTTTCCACCGCGATCCTGATCGTCACCGCGATCCTGGTCATCATGGGCTTCGTCGTTCCGATCGACGCGGTCGCTCAGGAGCTCGCCACTGAGAACGCGGCTTACGCGGCCATCCCGGCCATCGCTGACGTCACCTCCCAGAAGGGCCTCGAGGGCGTCTGGCGCGGCGTGTTTGTGTACGCTGCTTTCCAGTGCGTGTCTGTCCCGGCCATGATCGCCGCTTCCACCGAGCTGACGCACAAGGGCGTCAAGCGCGCCAGTATCCTCGGCTGGCTCATGAACGGCGGCGCGCTCGCCGCTTCCGGCGCCATGCTGCTGCGCTGGTACCCGATCCTCTGCACTATCAAGAGCGTTGGTGTTGACTCCGTCGCCAGCATCGCCGCCCGCCACATTGCCGACGTCATGAAGCTCCCCAACCAGAGCGTCGTCACCCTCATGGGCAGCGGCTACACCTGGCTGTTCGTCGTGTACACCATCCTGCTGTTCTGCGCGTTCGTGTCCACGTCCGTCACGCTGGTCTACTCCATGATCCAGCGCTTCGAGGGTCACTGCTTCCCGAAGGCCATCAAGAGCAAGGCTGTCCGCAGCGTCATCGTCGGCCTGGTCGTCATCGGCCTGTGCTATGCGGTTTCCCTGCTCGGCCTGTCGACCATCATCTCCAAGATCTATGGCTATGACGGCTACTATGCACTGATCGTTGTTGTGCTCCCGGCGTTCATCTGGGGCATCCCGAAGATCAAGAAGCTGTCTGCCGAGAAGAAGGCAGAGCTGTCTGAGTGATCTGACGAAGGCGCAGCTCTCCGGCGTCCCAATGAAGAAATACTGACCGCTGCGCTTGCAGCGTCGTAGAGAGGCAACCCCGCAGGCAATCGTCTGCGGGGTTGTCGCTGTCAAAAAGTGTTACTTTTTGACAAAGGGGCTGCAGTCTGCTGCGCGCATAATTTGTGCGCCTGCGGCACGCAAATTCCACACTTGCAGCCTGAGAAGTATTTTCTCAGCCGCACATGTCGCCTGAGAAAATGATTTGACTTTCTTTCGCCGCTGCGGCGGCGAAACTCTGCGAGACTTTTGGACAAGCTGAGCCGACACTCCGTGGGCAAGAGCCTGCGGGGTTGCCGCTGTCAAAAAGTATTCCTTTTTGACAAAGGGGCTGCAGTCTGCTGCGCGCATAATTTGTGCGCCTAGGGCACACAAATTCCACACTTGCAGCCTGAGAAGTATTTTCTTCGCCGCACATGTCGCCGAAGAAAATGATCGAGACTTTCTTTCGCCGCTGCGGCGGCGAAACTCTGCGAGGTTTTTGAACAAGCTGAGCCGTCACCCCGCGGGCAAGAGCCTGCGGGGTCGTTATTGTCAAAAAAGTATTACTTTTTTGACGGGGGGGGATAGCGGCCTGACGGCAGCGCCTCAGAGCCGCGGCATAAGAAAGCCCCCGCTGCGCAAGACGCGTCTTGCACAGCGGGGGTCATCGTTATCCGAATGGGGCATCCGGGGTCTGCGCTCACTTCCAGCGCCACGTGAACGGCACGAACAGCAGCAGCAGCGGGAAAATCTCCAGACGGCCGAGCAGCATGCAGATCATGAGCACGATCTTGCTCAGCGGCGAGAAGATGGCAAAGCTTCCGGTCGGTCCGACAAGGGAGAGCCCCGGCCCGACGTTGGACAGGCACGAGAGTGCGGCGGTGAAATTCGTCGTGAAGTCCAGCCCGTCGAGCGACACGATCAGCCCGGCGATGAGCAGGATGATGATGTAGAACGTGAAGTACGTCAGGGCGTTGTAGACGGTCTGCCCGTCGACCGGCTTGCCGTCGAGGCGGACGTTTTCCACGCAGCGCGGGCGCAGCATCTTCTTGACCTCGATCGTGCAGGATTTGAACAGCAGCATCACGCGCGAGAGCTTCAGGCCGCCGGCGGTGCTGCCGGCGCAGCCGCCGACAAACATCAGCAGCACGAGCAGGAACTTGGAGTATTCCGGCCAGAGATTGAAGTCCGCGGTGGCAAAGCCGGTCGTAGAGATGATCGATGTGACCTGGAAGAACGAATAGCGCAGCGCATGGCCGACGCCGCCGTAGAGATTGCGGATGTCGAATGCGATCGTGATGACGGAAAAGGCGATCACACCGAGGAACCAGCGCAGCTCCTCGTTGCGCAGCGCGGTGCGGATGTTGCCGAGCAGAATGAGGTAATACAGGCTGAAGTTGACGCCGAAGAGTATCATGAACACGCCCACGACGATGTCGATATAGGCGCTGTTGTAGTAGCCGATGCTCAGCGCGCGCGTGGACAGGCCGCCGGTGCCGGCGGTAGCGAACGCGTGCAGCAGCGCATCGTAAAAGCTCATGCCGCCGGCGATGAGCAGAACCATCTCCACGAGCGTGAGCGCGATGTACAGCAGGTAGAGGATGGAGGCGGTCTTGCGGATGCGCGGCACGAGCTTGCCGACCGTCGGGCCGGGCACCTCGGCGCGCATGATGTGCATCGAGCGGTTGCCGCTCATGGGCAGCACGGCCAGCACGAACACGAGGATGCCCATGCCGCCGATCCAGTGCGTGAACAGCCGCCAGAACATGCCGCCGCGGGTCATTTCCTCCGGCGACGTGACGACGCTGGCACCGGTCGTGGTCAGACCCGAGATCGTCTCAAACAGGGCGTCGATGTAGTTCGGGATGTCGCCCGTGAGCACGAACAGCAGCGCGCCGAACAGCGACATGGCGATCCACGACAGGCCGACGATCAGAAAACCGTCGCGCGCGGTCATGCCGCCGGATTTTGCACGCACGCGCCACATGACCAGCCCGATGCCGCCGGTTATGGCAATCGTGATCAGAAACGGCGCCGGCGTCTCGCCGTATGCCAAAGCCGCGGCCATCGGCAGAAGCATCAGTGCCGCCTCGATGCACAGCACGCGGCCGATGACCTGCCCGATCATTCGAAAATTCATGGTGTTGTCCTCTTTATATCATGATGAACTGTTGCGTAATAAAATATTATACGCCGTTTCACCCGATTTGTGAAGTCCCGAACGCTCAGAACATCCCGAGGGATTTGAACAGAAAGACCCACAGAAACATCGTCAGCATGCTCACGGCCGAGGTCACGACGACGGTGTCGCCTGCAAGCTCGGCGTCGCCGCCCATCTGCTGCGCCATGGTGAAGGAGTTGACGGCGGTCGGTGAGGCGAACACGCCCAGCAGCGACACGAACGCCGCATCCCGGAAGCCGAGCAGCGCGCCGAGCCCCAGAAACAGCCCCGGGAACACGACGAGCTTTGCCGCCACGACGGCCGTGAGCTCGCGCGCATAGCGCCGCAGACCGGAGAACTGGAAAAACGCGCCGAGCAGAAACAGCTGCAGGGGCGATGCGATGCCGCTCACGCTCTGCACCGTCTTTTCCAGGATGTACGGCAGGCGGATCTTTGCCACCAGCGCCAGCACGCCGAGCACGGAGGCGAGGACGAGCGGGTTTTTTGCGATCTGGCCGAGGATGTGCAGCGGCTTCGGCTTCTGACCGCGGAATACCTCCAGCACGATGATGGACATCATGTTGAAGATCGGCACGATGATTGCGATCAGGATCGAGACCGTGCCGAGCTGATCCGCGCCGAGCAGTGCCGTCGCCACGGGGATGCCCATGATGACGTAGTTGCTGCGGAACATGCCCTGGATCATCACGCCGCGGCGCTCCGGCAGCTTCTCCGTGAGCAGCGTGTAGCCGAGCGCCAGCGCGAACGACAGCAGCACGCCGCCGACGGCGTAGGCGATCAGCAGCGGATCAAATGAGCCGGACAGATCGGAGCAGTACACATTATAAAACAGCAGGCACGGCAGAAAGATACGGAAGGCGATCCTGTTGATGTTCAAGATCTCCTCCCGGCGGATCCAGCCGAGACAGCGCGCGCCGTAGCCGAGCGCCATCACGAGGAACATCGGCAGGATCGCATGGACAGAAATGATGAGATTCTCCATTTGCATACCACCTTCGGGGGTGAATTTAGAAAACCGGAGAAAACCGGCGAAAAAACGAGTATTTTATAGTTTACTCCCACCGTAGGTAAATTGCAAGGGTGCAGGTTGCTGCGCGGCATGAAATGTGATATAATTCTTCCGTTTGATTTTTTTCACGCGGGAGGTACTGCGTAATGACCATAGAAGAGGCGCGGGCGCTGATCCGGGGCGTCGAGTGGCGCGGCTCTCGTCCGGGGCTGTCGCGGGTGCGCGAGCTGCTGCACCGCATCGGCGACCCGCAGGACACGCTGCAGTTTGTGCACATCGCGGGCACGAACGGCAAGGGCAGCACGGCGGCGATGCTCGCGGCCGTTTTGCAGGCGGCGGGCTATACGACGGGGCTGTTCACGTCCCCGTTTCTCGAGCAATTCGCCGAGCGCATGCAGGTCAACGGCCAGCCGATCCCGGACGCGGAGCTTGCTGCCGCGTGCGAGACGCTGCAGCCGTGCATTGCGGCCATGGACGACCAGCCGACGGAGTTTGAGCTCGTGACGGCGGCGGCCATGCTCTGGTTTCAGCGCCGCGGCTGCGACATCGTGGTGCTCGAGGTCGGGCTCGGCGGCCGGCTGGACGCGACGAATGTCATCGGCGCACCGGCGTGCGCCGTCATCACGAACATCGGGCTGGACCACACGGAGATCCTCGGCGACACGCTCACGCAGATCGCGCGCGAGAAGGCGGGCATCCTCAAGCCCGGTACGCGCGCCGTCAGCTATCCGCAGGTGCCGGAGGTGCGCGATGTGCTGCGCGGGACGTGCGCCCGGCTGGGCATCCCGCTCACGGAGGCGGACGCGGACGCCATCGAGCCGCTGCGCGACAGCATCGACGGGCAAACCTTTTCCTACCGCGGCGCGGTGTACGACCTGCCGCTGCTCGGCAGACATCAGCTGCGCAATGCGGCCGTCGCGCTCGAGACGGTGGCGGCGCTGCGCGCACGCGGCTGGCGCATCCCGGATGCGGCCGTGCACGCGGGGCTTGCGCAGGTGCGCTGGCCGGCGCGGTTCGAGGTGCTGCGGCGCGCGCCATGGTTCGTGCTCGACGGCGGGCACAACCCGCAGTGCGCGCAGACCGTGGCGGACAATCTCGCGCGCTATTTCCCCGGCCGGCGCATCACGCTGCTCGTGGGCGTGCTCGCGGACAAGGACTATCCCGATCTGATCGCGCAGCTCGACCCGTATGCCGCGGCCTACATCGCGGCCACGCCGCTCTCGCCGCGCGCGCTGCCGGCGGAGGAGCTGGGGGCATATTTGCAGCGCTTCGGGAAACCGGTGACGGTCTGCCCCGACCCCGCGCAGGCTGCGGCGAGCGCGCTCGCACAGGCGGGGGAGGACGATGTCATCTGCGCGGTCGGCTCGCTGTACATGGCGGGCGCGATCCGAACCTATCTGCGGAGGGAACACGATGAGAATTCTGGGCATTGATTATGGCGATGCGCGCATCGGGCTCGCGCTCTCGGACGCCTCGTCCACGCTCTGCGGCCGGGCGTGGACGCTCACGGAGTGGAATCTGGAGCGTGTGGTCGCGGCGATCGCGGACGTGGTGCGCACCGAGGGCGTGGAGCGCATCGTGCTCGGGCTGCCGAAGAATATGGACGGCACGGAAGGTCCGCGCGCGGAAAAGAGCCGCGCCGTCGCGCGCCTGCTCACGGAGGCGACGGGGCTGGAGGTCGTGCTCTGGGACGAGCGGCGCAGCTCCATCGAGGCGCACGGCATCCTGCACGCCAACGGCCGCAAGGAGAAAAAGCACCGCCAGACGGTCGACGCCGTCGCGGCGAGCCTGATCCTCGAGGGCTATCTCGGCACGCTGCGCTGAGAAAACGCCGCAAAACATCTTGAAGAACAACAAGGGGCGGACGCCGCATGGCGTCCGCCCTCTCAGCTTATCCCAAGAGCCTCGCAGAGTTTGCGCCCGCAGGCGCAAAGAAAGTTCAATCATTTTCTCCGGCGACATGTGCGGCGGAGAAAATACCGCTCGGCCTGCAAACGTGCGCGCCGTCCGTCAAAGGCGGACGGCGCGTGCGATGCAGTCAGGCCGCAAATCCCTTTGTCAAAAAGTAATACTTTTTGACAGCCTCAAGGGGCGGACGCCATACGGCGTCCGCCCCTTGTTCGTTTTCGTTACATTTCCTCGACGGCCAGCATGTCCGGCAGCGCGGTCAGGTCGCCGCGCAGGTCGCCCGGCTGCAGCGGAGTGCGGCTGTGGATGGGGATGAGCGCGCAGTAGTGGTGCGGCGCGTCGGGGGCGTCGCTGTCCGAGATGCGGCTGATCTCGAGATTGTCGATGCGGATGCTGCGCTCACGCAGCAGGGCGAGCACGGACTCCATGCACACGGCGTGCGCGTACTCGATGTAGAGCGTGAGATCGGTGCTCTTGCTCGTGAGCCGGGTCTCCAGCCGCACGAGCACCACCTCGACCAGCAGCACGACGGCCGTGGCGAAGATGGCACACTCGGCATAGCCCGCGCCGCAGACAAGGCCGATGATGGCCGCGGCCCAGAGTCCGGCGGCAGTGGTCAGACCCTTGACGCGCTTGTCGCGCGTGACGATGATCGTGCCCGCGCCGACAAAGCCGATGCCGGAGATGACCTGCGCGCCGAGACGCGCGATGTCGTTATACAGGTGCTGGAAGAGCAGGTACTGGCTCGTGAGCGTCGTGATGGCGGAGCCGAGGCAGATGAGAATGTGCGTGCGGAAGCCCGCAGGCCGGCGCTTGATCTCGCGCTCTGCGCCGATCAGACCGCCGCAGACGACGGCCAGCGTCAGGCGGGCGAGGATCGCCCAGAAGGTCATATCACGGATGGGATCAAAACAATGCAGCATGGTACAGCCTCCTTTCTCAGATCTCTTCGATGAGGATGACGCCCTCAAGCGCCGACAGCTCTGCCAGCAGCTCGGGGTGGTCGCGCCGCTCGGGCAGGATGGCGCTGAACTGGCACAGGAAGCTTGCCAGCGGGCCCGTGCCGTTGCGGTTGACGGCAAAGTCGAAAATGCGGATGTTCTCGTCGTGCAGATGCGCGACGATCGCGCCGAGGTGCTCCATGCGCTCGATCTCGAGGCTGATGTTGATGTGGTGCGCCCGGCGGGTGAGCTGCTGCTCCAGCGGCGGCAGCAGGTACATGCAGGCCGCCATGTACGCGATGCAGATGAACGCGCAGGCATAAAACCCCGCGCCGATGGTAAGGCCGAGACACGCGCTCGCCCAGAGTCCGGCGGCGGTGGTCAGGCCCTTGACCTGCTGGCGGGCGGTGATGATGATCGTGCCCGCGCCGAGAAAGCCGATGCCCTTTGCGGCCTCGGCGCCGAAGCGCGACACGTCCTGCGTCGCGCCGATGCTCTCGGCGACCTCGCGCCACGGACCGTGGAGCATCTGGTCGAGCTGCAGGCTCAGCAGCACGGTGAGCGTCGCGCCGAGCGCCGTGAGCATATAGGTGCGAAAACCGGCGGGGCGGTTTTTGCGCTCGCGCTCAAGCCCGATCAGCCCGCCGCAGAGCACGGCGAGGAGGATGCGCAGCATCATCGTGACGATATTCAGTTCACGCAGGTAGGAGAGTACGGACGCCATGGATGCGCTTCCTTTCTGAGTCGTTCACAGGCCGCCGCTGCGCGGCTTGCCGGTGCTGCCGCGCACGATGAGCCGGCTGCGGTATTCCACGCGGTTGATCGGCTGATCCTCGCGGCTGTTGAGCCCGCCCTCGATGCGCTCGAGCAGCAGGTTGAAGGCGCTCTTGCCGTGGCTGAAGGTGTTGTTGTCCACGGTCGTGAGCTGGATGCGCTGATAGCCCGAGGTCGTGACGTTGTCAAACCCGCAGAGGCTGAAATCCTCCGGCACGCGGTAGCCCTCGCGCTGCAGCGCGTCGAGCACGCCGAAGGCCACCATGTCATTGATGGCGACGATGCCGGTGATCTTGTCGTTGCGCAGGCATTTGTAGGCCAGCTCCATTCCCGAGCGGTACTCGAGGTCGGGCGTGGTGATCTCCGCCTCGAGGGAGTTGACGTGCGAGCAGATGGTCACGCTGCCCTCCGGACACCAGCGGCGGTAGGCCTCCTGCAGTCCTTCGGCGCGGCGCATACGGGAGACGTGGTGTTCGTTGAGCGCCGTGGACAGGTAGGCGATGCGTTTGTGGCCGAGGTCGATGAGGTGCTTGGCCACGAGCTGCGCCGCGCCGAAGTTGTCCACGTCCACGGTGTCGATGCCGCAGTCCGTGACGCGGTCGCCGACGGCGACGATGGGCACGCGGCGGCTCAGCTCGCGCACTTTGGCCGTCTGCGTCGGCGTCATGGCGAAGATGATGCCGGCCACGCGCGAATAGTCGAGCGAGTCGAGCAGGTGGCTCTCCGTGCGGGGATTCCAGTAGGTGTTGTAGATCGCGGTGTGATACCCGGCGGCGTGCCCCGCGGCGTCGATGCCGGCGATCATCTTGGTGTGGTAGGGGTTGGCGACCGACGGCGAGAGGACGGCGATCTGTTTGCCGGAGCAGCGGGCGGACGGCGTGCGGTAGCCGATGCGCTCGGCCTCGGCCAGGACGCTCGCCACACGCTCGGACGAAAAGCGCTCCAGCGATTTTCCGTTGAGGATCATGGAGACGCTCGCGGTCGAAACACCGGTCGCCTCCGCAATGTCGCGCAGGGTGGGTTTGCTGCTCATAGGCACCTCCAGTAGAGTACAGATGACGGCGCATGTGTTGAAAATTTAAGCATTTTTCAGCGAAAAAGGGCGCTTCGCCTTTGCAGTTTCACCAATTTCTACGAGGAGTATATAGCGAAAACAGAAAAATGGCAAGCAAAATTTCTACCCATATTGACGGCATCGCACAAAAATGTTAACATTTTTTACAGAGAGCCGTTAAAATGACGGAGAAAAATTCAACGCTTTTTTAAGCAGAAAGGAACTACCTTGAAGAAAATTGTTGCGATGCTTCTCGCCCTGACCATGGTGCTTGCACTGTGCGCCTGCGGCGGCGGCGGCGATAAGGCCGGCGCGAACGATGATTACCACCTCACGCTCAAGCTCAGCCACGTCTTTGCGACGACCGAGCAGCTCACGATCGAGATGCAGCAGGTCGCCCAGCGCATCAAGGAGCGCACCAACGGCGCGATCGAGATCCAGTGCTACGACTCCAGCCAGCTCGCCGTCTATAAGGACAACATCGAGCAGGTCGTCAACGGCGCCGACTGGATCGCCTGCGAAGACCCCTCCTACCTCGCCGACTACGACATCGACTTTGAAGCACTCATCGGTCCCATGATGTACAACAGCATCGACGAGTACTCCTACGTCTGCCAGTCCGATCTGGTAAAGAATATGTGCCAGAAGCTCGAAGATAACTACGGCATCCACGTGCTCGCGCTCGACTTCAACGTCGGTATGCGCTGCATGCAGACCAACAAGGTCATCAAGACCCCCGCTGACCTCAAGGGCATGAAGATCCGCGTGCCGAACAGCTCCATGTACATCAATTGCCTCACCGCCATGGGCGCCACGCCCACCGGCATGCCGTTTGCTGAGACGATCTCCGCCGTGCAGCAGGGCGTCATCGACGGTCTGGAAGGCAACATGAACGCTTACTCCACCAACGGCAGCTCCGAAGTGTGCAAGAATATGTCCCTGACCAACCATCTCGTGGGCACCTGCGGCGCCTACATCAGCACCAAGGTCTGGAACAGCATCCCGGAAGAGTACCGCACCATCATCCAGGAAGAGTTCACCAAGGGCGCTAAGGAACTGACCGACTTCACCAACGCTTCCTTCGAGGAGACGAAGGCCAAGCTCGAGAAGGAGCAGGGCTGCTCGTTCAACGAGGTCGATGTCGATGCGTTCCGCGCCGCCGTGCAGCCGGAGTTTGAGCGCATGGTCAAGGAAGACGGCGTGACGCCCACCTTCTACGAGCAGGCGCAGGCCATCCTCGCCGAGTACCGCCAGGCCAACAAGTGAGCGCTGCGCGCTGACGGACGGCCGGAAGCCCCATACCGGCTTTTTATGCCGGGTGTCCCGCACACGCTGCCGGACACCCGGCATTGCTGAGCAAAGCCACAGAAAGCAGAGGAAAGCAAATTTGAAAAAAGTACTGAAAAATCTCGACGCGTATATCGCGGGCGCGATGATGATCGTGACGATCGTGCTTGTCGTCGTCAACGTGATCACGCGAAAACTGTTTAACTATATCATCATCTGGAGCGAGGAGGTCGCCACCTCCTGCTTCGTGTACTCGGTGTTCATCGGCGCGGCCTATGCCTACCGCAAGCACCAGCACGTCGGTGTCGACCTGCTCGTGGAGCGGCTGCCGGCCGGCGCGCGCAGAGCCGTGCACCTGATCACCAGCGCCCTGCTCGTGGTCATCAACGGCTACATCACGATGCTCAGCGTGCAGTTTATCCAGTCGTCCTGGATCAAGCGCATGCCGATCACGAAGCTGCCGTCCAGCGTGGTCAACACGGCGCTGGTCATCGGCTTCGGCCTGATGACGATCTACTCGCTCGTCATTTTCATCAAAGACCTCAAGAGCGGCAATAAACTTGACGGGGAGGTGGACGCATGAGCACGTTCCTTTCGATCCTGCCGATCATCATCGCGCTCGTGCTGTATTTCACGGGCATCCCGATCGCCTACGCGCTCTTTGCCGCGGCACTGACCTATTTCGGCTTTATTGACACGACGACCGTGCCGTACCTGCTGATGCAGAAGTTCATCACGTCCACGCAGTCGTTCCCGTTCCTTGCGATCCCGTTTTTCATCATGTGCGGCTCGATCATGAACTACGGCGGCATCAGCGCGCGGCTTATGGACTTCGCCGATGCGCTCACCGGTCACCTGCCCGGCGGCCTTGCGCAGATCAACGTCCTGCTGAGCATGCTCATGGGCGGCTGCTCCGGCTCGGCCAACGCCGACGCCGCCATGGAGTGCAAGCTGCTCGTGCCCGAGATGGAAAAGCGCGGCTACAGCAAGGGCTTTTCCGCCGCGATCACGGCGGCGTCCTCGTGCGTCACGCCCATCATCCCGCCCGGAATCAACCTCATCGTCTACGGCCTGATCGCCGGCGCATCCGTCGGGCAGCTCTTTGCTGCCGGCTACATCCCCGGCCTGCTCATGGCTGTGATGCTGATGATCGCCGTGGCGATCATCTCCAAAAAGCGCGGCTACGCGCCGTCCCGCCCGCGCCGTGCAACGCTCGGCGAGATCGGCCGCCAGGCGCTCAAGTCCTTCTGGGCGCTGTTTTTCCCGCTGGGTATCATCATGGGCATGCGCTTCGGCATCTTCACGCCGACGGAAGCCGGCGGTGTGGGCGTGCTCTACTGCCTGATCGTGGGCAAGTTCGTCTACAAGGGCCTGCGCAAGGAGCACTTCATCCCCATCCTGCGCGAGACCATCTCCGGCACCGCCACCGTCATGCTCATCATCGTGTCGGCGACCGTGTTCGGCTACTACCTCAACTGGGAGAACATCCCGACTATGCTGCTCAACGCCGTGACGAGCTTTGCCAGCAACAAGTTTCTCGTGCTGCTGGTCATGAACATCGTGCTGCTCATCGTCGGCATGTTCCTCGAGGGCGGCGCGGCGCTCATCATCCTCGCTCCGCTCATGGTGCCGATCGTGAAGGCCGCCGGGATCGATCTGGTGCACTTCGGCATCGTCTGCAACGTCAACATCATGATCGGCGGTCTGACCCCGCCGTTCGGCTCGATGATGTTCACCTGCGTGTCCATCACGGACTGCAAGATGCAGGAATTTATCAAAGAGTGCGTGCCGTTTATCATTGCGCTGCTCATTGCGCTGCTGCTGCTGACGTACATTCCGGGCATCACGATGCTGATACCGAATCTCATTTATTAAGGGAGACAATTGCATGAAAGTTATGGCACACCGCGGCTACAGCGGTGCTTATCCGGAAAACACGATGCTCTCGTTCCGCGAGGCGGTCAAGGTTGGCTGCGATGCGATCGAGATGGACGTGCATGAGACGCGCGACGGCCGTCTCGTCGTCATCCACGACGAGCGGCTCGACCGCACGACCGACGGCACCGGCCGCATCTGCGAGCATACGTTCGACGAGCTGCGGCAGGTCAACGCCGCTGCACGCTTCGCGGGCAAATACGCCCCCGAGCGCATCCCGTCGTTCGACGAATACTGCGAGTGGGCGTCCGGCGAGAGCGTCGGGCACAACATCGAGATCAAGACCGACAAGATCTACTATCACGACATCGAGCGCAAGATCTGGGCCACCATCGAGCGCTACGGTCTGGAGCACAAGGTCATGTTCTCGTCGTTCAACCACTTCTCGCTGCGCCGCATCCTCGAGATCAGCGGCAACGCGGTCGAAGTCGGCGCGCTCGTGCTCGAGGACAGCATCGGCGGCTTCCCCGGTTACTACTGTGAGCAGGCGGGCTTCGCCTGCTACCACCCGCCGATCGAGCTGCTCACGGATGAGAACGTGCGCGACTGCAAGGAGCACGGCGTGAAGATGAACGTCTGGACCGTCAACGACATGGCAGGTCTGGAGCAGCTCCACCGCTGGGGCTGCGAGGGCATCATCACGAACTACCCCGGCGTGGCGAGCGGCTGGCTGCGCGCGCAGGGCGAGTGAGCCGGACACAGCGAAACAGACACAAACAGAGACGACGCCCCCGAGAGCCTTTGGCTTTCGGGGGCGATTTCTGTGTCAAAAGGAATGCTTTCTGACAGCAAAAAACTCCCTCCGGATTTCCGGAGGGAGTTTCGCGTTTGTAGAGATGGGATCAGATCTTCATGCAGACGTCCCAGGCGCGCCAGATGACGGTGCGCAGGTTGCCGATGGCAACGCAGTCGCCCACGCGGAAGACCTGCTTGTTGTCCTTGCCGCCGACCGGAGTCGGGACAAAGCCGATGCCGTTGACGACGTCGTCGCACTCGACGAAGAAGGTCTCGCCGGTCTTGACGTTCTTGACGGTGACACCGTTGTCCTTGATCTCGGTCACGGTGGACTCGAGGTAGGTCGGGACCTTGTGGTACTCCATCGCGTCACGCAGGAAGGAGGTGTTGGCAAGGCAGGTGGCCTGTGCCGCGATCAGGTCGTTCGCGTACTCGACGATGATGGGGTGCTTGCCCTGCAGCACGAGGTCGTAAGCCGCCTCGCAGGAGGACTGGCCGCCGCCGATGAACAGGACCTTGTCGCCGACTTCCTTCTTGTCCTTGAGAAGCTCGGTGAACGTGAGGGTCTTCTCGAAGCCCGGGATGGAGGGCATGGTGCGCGGGATGGAGCCGCTGGCGACGATGATGTCGTCAAAGCCGCCGAGCGTGTTGACGTCGGTCACCTCGGTGTTGAAGCGGACGTCGATGCCTTCCTTGGCGACCTCGTTGAGGTACCAGCGGATGAGCTCCTTATCATTCTCCTTGAAGCTCATCGCGGAAGCGGTGAGGAACAGACCGCCGAGCTCGTTGGTCTTCTCGAAGATGACGGGGGTGTGGCCGCGCTGCTTGAGCACGAGCGCGCACTCCATGCCGCCGATGCCGCCGCCGATGATGGCGACCTTCTTCGGGTTGCGGGTCGGGACGATCTTGTACTTGTTGTGCTGCATGGTGGTCGGGTTCAGCGCGCAGCGAGCCAGGTGCAGGGAGTCATCCATGCTCTGGAGGTTCGCGGTGCCCTTGAACTTGGCCATGTTGAAGCAGCCGTTGTGGCAGCGGATGCAGGGCTTGATCTCGTCCTCGTGGCCGCTGAGGATCTTGTGGATCCACTCGTGGTCAACGAGGTTCTGGCGCGCGATGGCGACAGCGTCGAGACGGCCGGCAGCGATCTCTTCGGCAGCCTTCACGGGGTCCATACGGCCGGCGCAGACGACCGGGCAGTTGGTGAACTTCTTGATGTGCTCGACGTACTCGAGGTTGCAGTTGTCGGGCATGTACTGAGGCGGATGTGCCCAGTACCACGCATCGTAGGTGCCGTTGTCGCAGTTGAACATGTCGTAGCCGGCTTCCTCGAGGTACTTGACAGCCTTCTCGGACTCGGCCATGTCGCGGCCGAACTCCTCAAAGTCGGTCTCGTACGGCATTGCGCCCTTGCCCCAGGCCTTGGTCTTGGAGACGACGGAGTAACGCAGGGACACCGGGAAGTCGGCGCCGGCCTGACGCTTGATCTCCTGCACGATCTCGACCGGGAAGCGGAAGCGGTTCTCGAACGAGCCGCCGTACTGGTCGGTGCGGTGGTTCCAGTTGGCCATGGTGAACTGGTCAAGCAGGTAGCCCTCGTGGACAGCGTGGATCTCGACGCCGTCGACGCCGGCAGCGCGCAGCTTCTTGGCGGTCTTGCCGAAGGCGTGCACCATGTCCTGGATCTCCTTGACGGTCAGCGGGCGGGACATGACGTCTTCCTTCCAGCGGTTCGGGACCTCGGAAGCGGAGGCGCAGATGTACTGCACGTCGACGATGGGGCTGACGATCTTGTTGAGGAAGTTGTTCTTGGCCAGCATCGTCATCCAGCCGTTGATCGCCATGGAGCGGCCCATGCCGGCGGCGAGCTGGATGAAGAGCTTTGCACCGGTCTTGTGGAACTCGACCATGTACTCCTTGAGCTGCTTGAACATCTGGTCGTTCTGGTACAGCCACTTACGGCCGGGGATGCCCAGCGGATCGCGGATGCACTGCATGCCGGGCAGGATCAGGCCCACGCCGTCCTGCGCGCGGTTGAGCAGGAAGTAAGCTGCTTCCTTGTCGAAGTGGTTCGGCTCCATCCAGCCGAACAGGGACGTGCCGCCCATGGAGCACTGGACAATGCGGTTTTTCATCTCGACATTGCCGATCTTCCAGGGGGTGAACAATGCGTTGTACTTTTCGTTCATTGAATACGCTCCTTCTATTTTTTAGGTCTCCACAGACCCGGGTTTACGTTCTTCCGGGACATGGATCTCCCGGATGGTAAAGTCCTTGCCGGACAGCACCGTTTTGTTGAAGCTGTTGCAGTTCGGACAATAACCGTTGCACTCGATGACATTGAAGATCTCGTCGCAATCCTCGCACTCGGCCATGCCGGGCACGATGTTGACGATGAGCTTCGTGTTTTCCAGCGGCGTGCCCTTCACGACGGGGGGATAGAGCTCCTCCACGTACTCCGGAATGACGAGCGAGAGCTCGCCGCAGTCGGCCACGATCTCGGAGATCTCATCGATCTGATTGGCGGCCGCGTAGTCGGTGACGGTCTTGACCATGGCGCGCACCACACCGATCTCATGCATGGCGCTGCTCCTTATCTGCCGCGCGTCTTGCGCACGAGGCGGCCGATGGCGGCGGGGGTGTTGCCGGCCACGGTCAGCAGGGTGCGGAAGTATTCACGGCCGTGCGTGTCGTTGACCTTCTCGAGGCGGATGGCGTCGAACTTGCACTTGGTGGTGCAGATGCCGCAGCCGATGCACTGGTCCTCGTTGAGGACGACCGCGCCGCAGCCGAGGCAGCGCTCGGTCTCCTTCTTCATCTGCTCCTCGGTGAACACACCGCGCAGATCGTGGAAGGTCTTCTTCGCCTCTTCGGCGGAGCCGTCGTGCGCGTGCTGGCGCGGGGTGTTGTCAAAGCTCTCGATCGGCACGGCCACGGTCGCGGGATCGAGCGACTTGTAGTCGCGGTGGTCACGGCCGATGAGCTGGCTCTGGCCGGGGTGCACGAAGCGGTGGATGGACACGGCAGCCTCTTTGCCGGCGGCGATGGCGTCGATGGCAAACTTCGGGCCGGTCACAAGATCGCCGCCCGCGAACACGTCGGGCTCGTCGGTCTGATACGTTGCGGGGTCAACCAGCACGGTGCCGCGCTTGCCGAGCCGGAGCTTCGAGCCGGCGTCGATGCCGCACAGGTCGATCTGCTGGCCAATGGCCGAGATGACGGCGGAGACTGCAAGCGTCTCGAACTCGCCCGTGCCGACGGGCTTGCGGCGGCCCTTCTCGTCGGGCTCGCCGAGGGTCATGGTCTCGACCTTGACGGCCGTGGCCTTGCCCTTTTCGCCCAGGATCTCGACCGGGGCGCACAGGAAGCGGAACTTGACGCCCTCGGCCTCGGCCTCGGCGACTTCTTCGTCCGCTGCGGGCATCTCCTCGCGGCCGCGGCGGTAGAGCAGCGTCACGTCCGCACCGCGGCGCACGGCGGCGCGCGCGACGTCGATGGCGACATTGCCGCCGCCGATGACGGCGACCTGCTTGCCGATGGTCGGGCGCTTGCCGAGGTTCACGGCGCGCAGGAACTCGACACCGGTGAACACACCCTTCAGATCATCGCCCGGGCAGCCGGCCGGCGTGCCCTTGGAGGCGCCGACGGCGAGGTAGATCGCCTTGTAGCCGTCCGCGCGCAGCGCGTCGAGCGTCATGTTCTTGCCGACCTCAACGCCGAAGCGGAACTCCACGCCGAGCTCCTTGAGCACGTCGATCTCCGCGTTGACAACGTTCTTCTCGAGGCGGAAGCTCGGGATGCCGAGCGTGAGCATGCCGCCGGGCACGGACTCCTTCTCGAACACGGTCACGGGGTAGCCCTTGACGGCGAGGTAGTACGCGCAGCTCAGACCGGCAGGGCCGGCGCCGATGACGGCGATCTTCTCCGTGTACGGACGGCCGATCTGGTTGAGCATCTTCGGCACGAAGCGGGTGCCGGCCTCGAGATCCTTCTCGGCGATGAACTTCTTGATGTCGTCGATGGCGATCGGATCGTCGATGCTGCCGCGGGTGCAGGCGTCCTCACAACGCTTGTTGCAGATGCGGCCGCAGACGGCCGGGAACGGGTTTTCTTTCTTGATGAGCTCCAGCGCCTCGGTGTAGCGGCCGAGGGACGCGAGCTTGATGTAGCCCTGAACCGGGATGTGCGCCGGGCACTCGGCCTTGCAGGGGGCGGTGCCGCTGGGCATGACGTCGGAGCGGTTCGTGCGGTACTCGGGGTTGTAGCTCGAACGGTGGAACGGCACGCTGGCGTCGGTATCGTAGGTATCGGAGATGTGCGGATCGGTCGCGCAGCGCTTCTGGCCGAGCTTGAGCGCGTTGGTCTGGCAGTTTTCAACGCACTGACCGCAGGCGACGCACTTTTCCTTATCCACGCGGGCGATGTAGTTCGAGCGGATGGCGCGCGGCGTGCGGAACAGCTCCGCGATGCGCAGCGCGAAGCACGAGCAGCCGCAGCAGTTGCAGATGGCGTTCGTGTCCTCGAAGCCGGGGGTCTGGTTGATCTCGTGCACGAGACCGTTGTCCTCGGCGCGCTGGAGGATCTCATACGCCTCTTCCTTGCTCACGAGGCGGTGATAGCCCTGCTCGGAGAAGCAGCGGGCGTTGTCGTTGAGGTACATGCACATATCCTCTTCGAGGTGGCCGCAGCCCTCGCCCATGAGACGGCGGGCACGGCGGCAGGAGCACGGACCGACGCTGATGGCGGTCGCGTTCTCGATGAGGGTGCGCACCTCGTCATAGGAGGCGGCGTGCGAGTCGTTCTCGATGGCGCTCATGACGGGCATGACGCGCATGAAGAACATGCCGGTCTTGCCGGAATCGAGCATCGGCGCGAGCATTTCCGGACGGCGGCGGGTGTATGCCTCGAAGCTCTCGCCGAGCACGGGATACTTGTCGCACTGCTCACGGTTGGCAAGGATGCCCTCCATGATGCCCGGGACCCAGATCGGGTAGAAGTAGCAGCGCTTGCCGTCCACATAGCGGTAGCGGACTGCGCCGGTCTTGCACAGCTTGTCGAGCTGCTCCTGCGTGAATTCCACGCTCTTTCTTGCACGCTTGGCCACTTCCTCAACCGTGCGGTTGGTCTCCAGTCGCACGTGCATCATGATCGCACACATGTCATCGTCGATGATCGGCTCGAGGATCTTATACTCGGGATCGTCATACGTGATGCCCATGTACGTCATGCTCTCAAGGCTGATCTTCGTGGCCAGCTTGAGAATATTCGGTCTTTTTGCCATGCCGTTTCCTCCTTCAATGTAGGGTGGTATTTAAAAGGTGTTCCCTGTCCCCTTATTGCTTGGGCGGCGCCGCGAATGCGCGCGTGAACTGCTCGCACAGCGCGTCGATGCGCGCGTGCCCGTCCAGCTCGTGCACGCTCGGCACGCCGACGGACATCCGCTGGATGACGCCGAGGATCGAATCGTACGTATTATAATAGAGTGTTTTCACATCGGCCTCGGGATCGACCGTCCCGTCGGCGAGCCCGCGGCGGATGGCCGCAGCGATCGGCCCGGGGGCGACCTCAAAGCGCTCCGGCGGGCGGTTGATGACCGCGTGCTGCCGGCCGGCGTTGCACAGCGCGACCTCCGCATCCAGCGAGAAGCGGATGCCCGCGGGATCGGTGAAGATCAGCTCCGCGTAGCTGCGCAGCAGCACGCGGATCTCCTCGATACCGGTCATGCCCCTGCGCCGCTGCTTTGCCAGCGACTGCGCGGCCAGCTCCTTGGCCCTGTCCCAGTAGAGGTAGGCCGCCGCGATGACAAGCTCATCCTTGCCCGCAAAGTACCGGTAGACCGAGCGCTCGGTCAGACCGGCGTGCTGCGCGATGTCGCGGATGGTCGTCTTTTCAATGCCGTTTTCAACAAAACACGCCAGCGCCGTCTGCGTTACGAGTGCGATATTCTGTTCCCGCACCTCTTGCATCGACATGGGCGTGCCTCCTGTCTGCTATGTTTGTCAGATTGACTGACATTGTTATTATACCTGTTTTTTGCCGGTATTTCAACTGAAAGTTGCTCGATTTTTAACGAGTTTGTCATACAAAAAACACCGGTATGGTCAAAAAACCACACCGGTGTACAGCTTGTTAACAACCTCGTAGAGTTTCGCCGCCGCAGCGGCGAAAGAAAGTCCAATTATTTTCTCCGGCGACATGTGCGGCGGAGAAAATGATTCTTGTCAAAAACAATGCCGGGGTATTGGGCGCATCGCGCGTGTCACACGGGGTAATCGCCGGAGAGCTTCTCGTCGGCGTTCGTGCCGGTGTCTCTGTTGCGGAAGAAGGCAAAATACGCGGCCACGCACAGCGCCACGAGCGCGTAGGCAAAGACGATGACGGCGGTGTTGCCGGCCGCGATCTCGCTCTGCAGGCCGCCGATCTCGACGATGAGGATGAGCGCCGGCGTCACGAAGCGGATCATGACGGCGTAGACCTTCTTGAGCCAGCCGGCCATGGGTGTGCCTCCGGCCTCGATCTCGGCCACGGCGCGCTTGGGCGTGATGAACCAGCCGACGACGATGCAGGAAAACAGCGCGCACACGGGCATGAGCACGGTGTTGGTCACTTCATCGAAGAACGTCAGCCAGTCGAGCCCGAACAGCGCGGGGCTGGCTTCCTCGAGGATGGCGACATGGCCGAGCGAGATGCCGATCGGGATCGACACGACAAAGCAGACGCTCGCAACGATGAGCGCGGCGCGCTTGCGGTGGGCGTGGAATTTCTGGATGACGAACTGCGTCACGACCTCGATCAGCGACACGACGGAGGTGATGGCGGCGATATCGACCATGACGAAAAAGGCGAACGACACGACCTGACCCACGCCGCCCATGGACTCGAACACCTGCGGCAGGATGATGAACATGAGCGCGACGCCCTTGCTGCTGCCGAGCAGCGCGGGGTCAAAGTGCGCCACCGACGGGAAGATCGCCAGACCCGCGATGAGCGCCACGAGCGTGTCAAAGATGCAGATCATGGCGGTGGAGCGCACGAGGTTGACTTCCTTGCCGGTGTACGAGCCGTAGGTGATCATGATGCCCATGCCGAGCGACAGGGAGTAAAACGCCTGACCCATGGCCACGAGCACGGACTTGAACGTGATGCCGGAGAAATCGGGCTTGAGGTAGAAGCTCAGCCCCTCACGCACGCCGCTGCCGAGCGTCAGCGCGTAGACGGCGATGGCGACGAGGATCAGAAACAGCACCGGCATGAGCACCTTGGACGCCTTCTCGATGCCGTCCTTGACGCCGCCCATGATGATCATCATGCTCAGCACGAGGAAGATCGCGGTGTAGAGGATGACCTCACCGGTGTTGACGGAGAACGTGCCGACGATGCCGGCGTTGCCGCTGAAGGAGTTGAGCGCGTACTTCGTCGTCCAGCCGCCGAGCACGGAGTAGTAGCAGATGATGAACGCGGGGATCACGATCGCCACGAGTCCGCACCAGCCGAGGTTCTTGTGGATCATCTTGTAGGCGGTCATGGGGTTTGCCTGCGCGCGACGGCCGAGATAGATCTCGCTGAGCATCGTCACGAAGCCGATGAGCAGCACGCACGCGACGTAGATGAGCACGAAAGCCGCGCCGCCGTTTTGCGATGTCTTGTACGGAAAGCCCCAGAGATTTCCGAGCCCCACGGCACTGCCGGCGGCGGCGAGGATGAAGCCGATGCCGCTGGCGAATCCAACTTTTTTCTTTTCCATAACAGATTTCCTTTCTGTCCGTTTTTCTATACAACAAAAAATCGGCCCCGACCAAAACGGTCGGGGCCGACTCCTGGTATACCAAGTCGTGTTTATCCCGCGAATACCGGTTTGGCGCGTCCTGTTGGCGGCGTAATGCCCAGAATGCTGAGTATAGCAAAAATCGACACTGCAAGCACAGTGTCGATGGTAAGCAGAAGGATGCTGTTGTTGTCGGTATTCGCCGCAGAGCATGCCGAGCCAACCGCGCACTTGGCCGCGGCATTGCAGGGACGGGCAAAGGACGTGTGACGCATGGCTTGCAGCTCCTCTCGAAGGGAATTTGGCGTCATTGTACGCGCCGGAAAGCCGGTTGTCAACGCTGCGAATGATTCATAATTTTCATAACGTTGTTTCAAATTTTTGAATCATCCGCAGCGTGCTTCGCAGGCTGTCAGGCGCCTGCCTCGAGCTTGTGCAGCGCCTTGCGAAACTGCGTCGCAAACAGGATGGCGGTGCACGTGACGGCGATCACGTCCGCGACGGGCTCGGCCAGATACACGGCGGTCGTCTGATCGGACAGCAGCGCCGGCAGCAGATAGATCAGCGGCAGCAGCAGCACGAATTTGCGCAGCACGGCCACGATGATCGAGCACAGCGCGCTGCCGATGGACACGAACGTCATCTGGCAGGCGATCTGGATGCCGAACAAAAACAGCCCCGCGCAATAGATGCGCAGCACGCGCGTCGTGAAGGCGATGAGCGCCGCGTCCGGCGTGAAGATGCGCGCAAACAGGCCGGGGGCGAGCTCGATGAGCGCCCAGAGCGAGACCGAGTAGATCAGGCACACCTTGAGCAGCAGGCGAAACGTCTCGCGCACGCGCGCGGTGTTTTTCGCGCCGAAGTTGTAGCTCGTGATCGGCTGCGCGCCCTGCCCGATGCCCTGCAGCGGCAGCATGGCAAACTGCATCACGCTCGTGAGGATCGTCATCGCGCCGACGGCGATGTCACCGCCGTACCTGAGCAGGGAGGCGTTGAAGCACACGGAGATGACGCTCTCGCTCGCCTGCATCGTGAACGTCGCCAGACCAAGCGCCACGCACGGCAGGATGAGCTTCGGCGAGACGAAGAGGTTTTGGCGCCGGAGGTGCAAAAACGCCTTCTTCCCGCACAGGAACGACAGCACCCACGCGCACGAGAGCCCCTGCGAGAGCACGGTCGCCAGCGCCGCGCCGCGCACACCCATGTCCAGCGCGAAGATGAAGACCGGGTCGAGGATGATGTTCGCCGCCGCACCGATGAGCACCGTGTACATACCTACCTTGGCAAAGCCCTGCGCCGTGATGAAGGCGTTCATGCCGAGCGTGAGCTCGACAAAGAGCGTGCCGAACGCATAAATATGCAGATAGTCGGCGGCGTAGTCGATGGTGTTCTCGCTCGCGCCGAAGGCCAGCAGCGCGTCGCGCCCCCAGAGCAGCAGCGCCGCCGTGAGCACGACGGAGATGCCGATCTGCATCGTGAAGCAGCCGCCGAGCGTCTTTTCGGCGCTGTCCATATCGTCGCGCCCCATGTAGATCGACGCGCGCGGCGCGCCGCCGGAGGCCGTGAAGCACGCGAAGGCCGACACGATCAGGATGATCGGCAGGCACACGCCAACGCCGGTCAGCGCGGCGCTGCCGACCTCGGGAATGTGGCCGATGTAGATGCGGTCGACGATGTTGTAGAGCATATTGACCAGCTGCGCGATCACCGTCGGGATCGCGAGCCGGCGCAGAAGCTGTCCGACCGGCTCCGTGCCGAGAAATGTTTTGTCCTGCTGCATTCAGAGTGCCTCCCCCTGTGCGATGTGGTCCAGATTTTGCGCGAACGCCGTCAGGCAGCGCTGGAACGTCTCGAGCGCGTCGGGCGCGACGCCCGCGGACATCTGCGCGCTGAACTGCTCCTGCAGGGCCTGCCCGCGCGCGATGATGGGCGCGGCCTTGTCCGTGCACACGAGGCGGCAGCGCCGCCGGTCGCCGGGGTCGCGTGCGCGCAGCAGATACCCCTCGCGCACGAGCTTGTCGACGTGAAACGACACGATGCCCGGCTTGAGCCGGCGGTATGTGCAGATGTCGCGCGCGGTGTCCAGCCCCGGATTGTTGGCCAGAAAGAGCAGAATGTCCACGGCGTTGGGTGCCATGTCCAGCTCCGCGCTCAGCGGCTGCATGACGACGGTGTAGGCGTCGAGGATGCGGCGCGTGTACGTATAGACCTGCGATGCGGTGAGCACGGCGGTCACCTCCTGAAAATAGTTCAATTTTGAACGATTTTGTATTATACCAGCTTCCGCCCGGAAAGCAAGCGGAAATTTGTGAACAATTCTATTGACAAGAAAAGCAGCGTGTGTATAATTGTATACAATAATACAAAGCAACGGAAAGGAGTCCCACTGCTATGCTTGAAATATCCGGAAAGACGAATTTGCTGGAGCAGAATGCGTATAAATATTCGCTCCAAGATGTAGCGGAACCCAACCTCCAGCGCGACATTTATACTCAGGGCATGGTGCCGAAGGTGCCGTTCAACCACCGGCGCGTGCCGATGCATATGCCCGAGGAGATCTGGATCACGGACACGTCCCTGCGCGACGGGCAGCAGTCCGTGGAGCCGTACACGGTCGACCAGATCGTCAATATCTATAAGTACCTCTCCCGGCTCGGCGGTCCGTACGGCATCATCCGGCAGACGGAGTTTTTCATCTACAGCAAGAAAGACCGCGAGGCGCTCGAAAAGTGCATGGAGCTGGGGCTGAAGTTCCCGGAGATCACGACGTGGATCCGCGCGACGAAGGAGGACTTCCGCCTCGTGCGCGACCTCGGCATCCGCGAGACGGGCATTCTCGTCAGCTGCAGCGACTACCACATCTTCAAGAAAATGAAGATGACGCGCCGTCAGGCCATGGACTATTACCTTGCGACCGTGGCCGATGCGTTTGCAGCCGGCGTCGTGCCGCGCTGCCACCTGGAGGACATCACGCGCGCCGATTTTTACGGCTTTGTCGTGCCGTTTGTCAACGAGCTGCAAAAGCTCTCGCGGCAGGCGGGCATCCCGGTCAAGATCCGCGCGTGCGACACCATGGGCTACGGCATCCCCTACACGGAGGCGGCGCTGCCGCGCAGCGTGGCCGGCATCATCTACGGCCTGCAGCAGTATTCCGACGTGCCGAGCGAGTGCCTTGAGTGGCACGGGCACAACGACTTTTACAAGGCGGTCGTCAACGCCTCGACCGCGTGGCTCTACGGTGCGTGCGCGGTCAACTGCTCCCTACTCGGCATCGGTGAGCGCACGGGCAACATCCCGCTCGAGGCGATGGTGTTCGAGTACGCGTCGCTGCGCGGCTCGCTCGACGGCATGGACCCGACCGTCATCACCGAGATCGCGGACTATTTCCAGCACGAGATCGGCTATGACATCCCGCCGATGACGCCGTTCGTCGGGCGCGACTTCAACGCCACGCGCGCCGGCATCCACGCCGACGGGCTGCTAAAGGATGCGGAGATCTACACGATCTTCGACACCGAAAAGCTCCTCAACCGCCCGGCGTCCGTGCAGGTCGCCAAGACCTCCGGCCTCGCGGGCATCGCCTACTGGATCAACCAGAACTACCGCCTGACCGGGGACGCGCAGATCGATAAGCGCGATCCGCTCGTGCTTGCGCTCAAGGGCTGGGTGGATGCGGAATACGAGGACGGCCGCCAGACCGTCATCTCGGCCAAGGAGCTCAACGCCAAGATCGCGGAGCTGGCGCCCGGCCGCTTCGCGCAGGTCTGACAGGAGGTGCAGCATGAAAGATTTCCGTACCGTTACGCTGGCCGATCAGGTGTTTGAGCGGCTGGAATCCGACATCATACAGGGCGTTTACCCGCGCGGCGAGGTGCTCACGGAGCTGCGGCTCGTCGAGCAGCTCAACGTCAGCCGCACGCCCATCCGCGAGGCGCTGCGCCGGCTCGAGCAGGAGCACCTCATCGCCGACACCGGCAAGGGCACGGTCGTGCTCGGCATCACGGCGGAGGATCTGGTGGACATCATGGACATCCGCTGCAAGATCGAGGGGCTCGCGTCCTACTACGCGGCGAAAAACGCCACGCCCGAGGGTCTTGAAAGACTGCGGCATATCATGGATCTTCAGGAGTTTTACTTTGAAAAGCGCGACGCCGAGCACCTGCGCGAGATGGACGACCAGTTTCACGACATCATCTGCGACATGAGCGGCCACGCCGTCATCAGCGACACGCTTGTGCCGCTGCACCGCAAGACCCGCCGCTACCGCAAGGCGTCCATTGCCGACGCCAAGCGCACGGCGCAGGTGGTCAAAGAGCACCGCGCCATTTATGAGGCCATCGCCGCGGGCGATGCCGATGCGGCCGCCGCGCTCACGACCGAACACACGATCCACGCAAAGAAAAGTATGATCGAAAGGATGGATCTCCATGGGTGAGACACTGGCTCAAAAAATCATCCGCGCACATCTGCTGCACGGCGACATGACCCCCGGCAGCGAGATCGCCCTGCGCATTGACCAGACGCTCACGCAGGACGCGACCGGCACGATGGCCTATCTCGAGTTCGAGACGATGGGCATCGCGCGCGTCAAGACCGAGCTGAGCGTGGCCTACGTCGACCACAACACGCTGCAGTCCGGCTTTGAAAACGCGGACGACCACCGCTACCTCCAGACCGTGGCCGCAAAGCACGGCGTCCGGTTCTCGCGCCCCGGCAACGGCATCTGCCATCAGGTGCACCTCGAGCGCTTCGGCAAGCCGGGCAAGACGCTCATCGGCTCGGACAGCCACACGCCCACCGGCGGCGGCATCGGCATGCTGGCCTTCGGCGCGGGCGGCATGGACGTCGCGGTCGCCATGGGCGGCGGCGCGTACTACATCACCATGCCGAAAATGTTCAAGGTCAACCTCACCGGCACGCTGCGCCCGTTCGTCACCGCCAAGGACATCAGCCTCGAGCTGCTGCGCATCCTGTCGGTCAAGGGCGGCGTCGGTGCGATCATCGAGTGGGGCGGCCCGGGCATCGCGGCGCTGTCCGTGCCTGAGCGCGCGACGATCACGAACATGGGCACGGAGCTCGGCGCGACGACGTCGATCTTCCCGTCGGACGACGTGACGCGCGCATTTCTCGCGGCCGAGGGGCGCGCGGCGGACTTCACCCCGCTGCAGAGCGACCCGGATGCGCACTATGACCGCGTCATCGACATCGACCTCGACAAGCTGCAGCCCATGATCGCCTGCCCGCACAGCCCGGACAATGTCGTCCCCGTTGCATCGCTCGCCGGCACGAAGGTCGATCAGGTCTGCATCGGCTCGTGCACGAATTCGTCCCTGTTCGATATGCTCAAGGTCGCGGCGCTGCTGCGCGGCAAGACCGTCGCTCCGGGCGTGAGCCTGTCCATCTCGCCGGGATCGAAGCAGGTGCTTACCATGCTTGCCGACTGCGGCGCGCTCACGGACATCCTCGCCAGCGGCGCGCGCCTGCTCGAGTGTGCCTGCGGCCCGTGCATCGGCATGGGCTTCTCGCCGAATTCCGGCGGCGTGAGCCTGCGCACGTTCAACCGCAACTTCCTCGGCCGCAGCGGCACGAAGGACGCGCAGGTCTACCTCGTGTCACCGGAGACGGCGGTCGCCGCCGCGCTCACAGGCTGCATCACCGACCCGCAGACCCTCGGGGAGATGCCCGCCGTCACGCTGCCGGACAGCTTCCGCATCGACGACCGCGCCGTGCTGCCGCCCGTCCCGGCGGCGGAGGCGGACACGGTGGAGGTCCTGCGCGGGCCGAACATCCGGCCTTTCCCGCGCAGCAAGCCCTTTGCCGACTCGCTCGCGGCGGAGCTTGTGCTCAAGGTGGGCGACAACATCACGACCGACCACATCATGCCTGCGGGCTCGAAGATCCTGCCCTACCGCTCGAACATCCCGAAGCTGTCGGAATTCTGCTTCACGGTCTGCGATCCGACCTTCCCGGCGCGCGCCAAGGCCGCCGGGGACGGCATCATCGTCGGCGGCAGCAACTACGGGCAGGGCTCGTCGCGTGAGCACGCGGCGCTCGTGCCGATGTATCTGGGCATCCGCTGCGTCGTGGCCAAGAGCTTCGCGCGCATCCATGCGGCCAACCTCATCAATGCCGGCATCCTGCCGCTGACGTTTGCCGACCCCGCCGACTATGACGCGCTGGCGCAGGGCGCACACCTGCGCATCGACAACATCCGCGCCGGTATGGCGGCGGGTGCACTTACCCTCACGGACACGGCCGCGGGCAAGGCTTACCCCGTCGTGTGCAGCCTCACTGAGCGGCAGCAGGCCATTCTGCTCGCCGGCGGACTGCTCAACTATACAAAGGAGCATGCGCTATGAACGATATCGACCGCGCCTGTGCGGCGTTTCGCACCCTGCTCGAAGAGCAGCAGGCCCGCGTCGCGGGCATGACTGCCGAGCAGGTGGATTATACGAACAAGGCGACCGTGACCATCGGCCTCGTGGACGGCGACGGCATCGGCCCCATCATCATGGAGCAGGCGGTGCGCGCGCTCGAGGCGCTGCTCGCCGACGAGATCGCGCGCGGCAGCATCGCGCTGCGGCGCATCCGCGGCCTCACGCTCGAAAACCGCATGGCCTGCGATCAGGCCGTGCCGGACGACGTGCTCGCGGAAATCCTGACCTGTGACGTGCTGCTCAAGGGCCCGACCACGACGCCCATGGGCGGCGGGCTCGAGAGCGCGAACGTGAAGCTGCGCCGCGCGCTCGACCTCTACGCGAACGTCCGCCCCGTGACCATTCCCGACGAGGGCATCGACTGGACGTTCTTCCGCGAGAACACGGAGGGCGAATATGCCCTCGGCAGCCGCGGCGTGGAGCTGCCCGGCATGGCCGTGGACTTCAAGGTCACGACCGACCCCGGAACGCGCCGCATCGCCCGCGCGGCGTTTGACTACGCTCGGCGCAACGGCAAAACGCGCGTGACCGTCGTCACGAAGGCGAACATCCTCAAAAAGACCGACGGCAAGTTCACCGCCATCTGCCACGAGGTGGCCGCCGATTACCCGGAGATCACCGTCGATGATTACTACATTGATATCATGGCGGCGAACCTCGTCAACGAGCGCGTGCGCGGCGGCTTTCAGGTGCTGCTGCTGCCGAACCTCTACGGCGATATCATCACCGACGAGGCTGCGCAGCTGCAGGGCGGCGTCGGCACGGCGGGCAGCGCCAACATCGGCGACCGCCACGCCATGTTTGAGGCCATCCACGGCTCGGCGCCGCGCATGATCGAGCGCGGCATGGGCGACTATGCCAATCCCCGGAGCATACTGTGCGCGGAAGCAATGCTGCTTCGGCATATCGGCCGCACGGCCGCGGCGGATAAGCTCGAGGCGGCGCTCGACGCCTGTCCGCTCGTCATTACCGGCCGGGAGGACGGCACGACCTGCGCCGAATACGGCGACGGGGTGCTGAAGCTGCTTTGAAAACAAAAAGCCTGACGCTGCGGCGTCAGGCTTTTTTTCAATTATAAGACTCTGAAAGCTAAAACAGCTCCCCCGCGGGGGATCTGTTTTAGAATGTCAAAAAACCATGCTGCCGAGTATACTGACGGGAGCTGGACCTCTGCCGCCCGACAGCGCCTCTTTTCGGACTTTTCACATTCTTCTCTTTAATCATGCAAAGGCTTCGTTTTTTTCCTGCTTTGCCTTTATAAACTCGTAAGCGGTCAGGCCGCCGACGAGGATGAGGCCGACGAGGTCGGTCTTCCAGCCGGGGATGATGAGGGTAAGACCGCCGATGATGAACAGGATGCGGAAGACCCAGTTGAGCTTGCGCTTTACAAAGCCGTTGAGACCGGCCGCGACGCCGTATATACCGAGCATTGCGCTCAGGCAGATGGTGACGATATCGAGCCAGCTGCCGACGTCAATGAACAGCATTTCGGGGCTGTAGGCGAAGACATATGGCACGATGAACGCGGCAATGGCGAGCTTTGTTGCGTTGACGCCCGTTTTCATCGGATTTGACTTTGCTATCGCGCTGCCGGCGTAGGCCGCAAG
>OFMD01000143.1_pt1 | contig 62453 bp, 53 predicted proteins | sample 1541211 | NCBI WGS metagenome assembly OFMD01 (sample SAMN04209231, study PRJEB22552) | human gut metagenome | biome: gut; material: feces | host: Homo sapiens | place: USA: Oklahoma | reverse complement strand
GTCAACAGTTTAATGAGAAAAATAAAAAGACCTCTCTGATTTTAAAATCAAAGAGGTTTTTGGCATTTGGCCACTTAACTTAATACCATTGATACCGAATACTATGATTTTAGTGCAAAAAAATATTCTCTTGATAAAGAGACACAGATAGCTAATCAATGGTCCAAAACAGAATTAGGAGATAAAATTCCTAAAACAAATGCAAAGGTAGTAGAAATCATCAGAGATGATCAAATAAACTTTACATTTAAAGCTTATGGATTGTCACGAGATCAGTTTAATGCTTATGTTGAAGAATGTGAAAAACGTGGCTATAACGTTGATTTGAGTTATGTTGATGGATTCTATAGCGCAAATAGTAAAGAAGGTTATAATATTAAGGCAATGTATGATGAAGATGATTATTCGATCACTGCAGCAATAAATTCTCCAAAAGCTAATTATGAATAACGAAAAGGCGTTTCACTTAATGTGAATCGCCTTTATTCATTTCCTTTACACTTTGTCTTTTACGTATTGTGAATGGCACAATTGAGCGTGTCGCAAACATGGTAGGTGTTTCTATATGTTTAATAAGCTGGACAACTGCTTCCATGCCTAACTGATTTGGGCTTACATCAATAGAAGTCAGTGGTGGTTCTGAGAAACGTGCAAAGATAGAATTATTAAAGCTCACAATAGAAATATCATCAGGCACTTTCTTTCCTACTTCAGTAATTAGTCTAACCATAATGACGGCATAAATATCATCACATACCACAAAGGCACTCGGACAGTCATCACTTCTTAATAATTCAAGTATTTCATTGGGGTTATAGGAATAGCTTGAAGAAAGATTCTTAATATAGTCTTCTTTTATTTCATAGCCTGCTTCGGATAAAGCTTGTATATAGCCAAGACGTCGATCTATAGAATACTGCACATCTTTTTTCTCACCAATATAACCAATCTTTTGATGTCCTTTTTTTAATAAGTATTTCACTGCCTCATAGCCTGCCTGGATATTATCTGTATCTACACTGACTGATGTAATGGAATTCATTGGTGGTTTACCAATCATAATATAAGGAATCATACGTTCTCTTAAATAATCTGTTACAGAAGATTCAATTTTTGTATTGAGGAAGATATATCCTTCACAATCCGCAATTTCCATACTTGTCTTCATTTCTCTCGTATCGGCACCAGTAATAATATGAAGACTATAACGCCCTTTATTACACATATAACTAATACCTCTTACTATTTCTAGATAGAATGGATTCTCATAGACATCTACCATAGAACGTGGAAAGACGACACCAACATCATGTTTCTTAATATGTGATTTATCATATACATAACCGAGTTCATCCATTACTTTACGTACTTTTTCTTTCGTTTCTTCACTAATTGAATAATGATTATTAATTGTACGAGATACAGTAGATGGAGATACACCTGCTTTTTTCGCAATGTCTTTAATTGTGATACTCATTTAAATCACCTCACTTTTATTATACTCATTATTGTTTTGTTGCGCTATAGTTGCGCAAATAATTGCATAATATATGCGTAAATACCCTGCTTTGTTGCATAATTCCTATTGTGTAAGTGTTTACAATCATTAAAATAGGATTTGTAAGAAAAAGGGAGTAAGACATAACCTTATTAAAAGGAGGAAAAAGAAAATGAGTAAGGGAAAAATTTTATGTATGCCTCTCAAGGGTAAAGTAGTACCAATTACGGATGTCCCAGATTCTGTATTCTCAGAAAAGATGATGGGAGACGGATGTGCTATCATTCCAGAAGATGGAAAAGTATATGCACCAGACAACTGTGTAGTAAAAATGGTTGCACCTACTAAACATGCAGTTGGTCTTGTGACAGATGATGGTATTGAAATCTTAATCCATTTTGGATTAGATACAGTTCAGTATCAAGGGGAAGGTTTTACTTGGAATGTAAAAGAAGGTCAGACAGTTGAAAAAGGAGATTTATTGTTTGAAGGAGATTTAGATTTCTTTAAATCTAAAGGTGTGAATACAATGACTCCATTCGTATTTACTAAAGAAGATGATCTTAAAGGTAAGAAGATTGTCTTAAAGAAAGGTGCTCATAATGTGAAGGATGAGATGCTTGTTCTTGAAGATGTAGCAGCTCCTAAAGCAGCACCTGAAAAGAAGAAGAAAAAAGGAATTAACTTCGACTTCTTACAGAAGTTAGGTAAAGCCTTAATGACAGTTATCGCAGTAATGCCTGCTGCTGGTTTAATGATTTCATTAGGTAAAGTATTCCAGATGTTTGGTGCAGATGTCGCATTTGTTATGACTGTGGGTTCTGTAATGGAACAGATTGGTTGGGCAGTAATCAACAACCTACATATCTTATTCGCAGCTGCCATTGGTGGTAACTGGGCTAAAGATCGTGCCGGAGGTGCATTCGCAGCCGTTATCGCATTTATCTTAATCAATAACATCACAGGTACAATCTTTGGTGTTACAGCCGATATGGTTAATAGTAGTAAAGTCATTTATACACATACATTATTTGGTGCAAAGATTCCAGTTGCCAACTATTTCACAACAGTTCTAGGATCTGCAGCACTTAATATGGGTGTCTTTGTAGGTATTATTGCTGGTTTCGTTGGTGGTATTGTTTACAACAAATACTATAACTTCCGTAAATTACCTGATTGCTTATCATTCTTCAATGGTAAACGTTTCGTTCCATTAATGGTTATTGTTCATTCAGTTGTTATCGCAGTTGTAATGTCAATTGTATGGCCATTTGTTCAGGGTGGTATTAATAGCTTTGGTGTTTGGCTTGCAAACTCAAGTAAAACAGCACCAATCATTGCCCCATTCTTATATGGTATGTTAGAACGTCTATTATTACCATTTGGTTTACATCATATGTTAACTATTCCAGTTAACTACACTTCTTTTGGTGGTACATATACTATCATGACTGGTTTACAGAAGGGTACAAAAGTATTCGGTCAGGATCCATTATGGTTAGCTTGGGTTACAGATTTAATTAACTTAAAGAAAGCTGGAAACATGACAGCTTACACTCACTTATTAACAACAGTTACACCTGCTCGTTTCAAAGTAGGTCAGATGATCGGCGCAACTGGTCTATTAGCTGGTTTCGCTTATGCAATGTATAAGAATGTTGATAAAGATAAACAGCCTAAATATAAATCAATGTTTATTTCTACATTCGTTGCAACTTTCTTAACAGGTGTTACAGAACCTCTAGAATTCATGTTTATGTTCGCAGCAGTTCCACTATATGGTGTTTATGCAGTACTTCAAGGTTTAGCTTTCGCAGCAGCTGATATTGTTCATTTAAGAGTTCATTCATTTGGTAATATCGAATTCTTAACTCGTGTTCCTATGGCAGTTCAAGCAGGATTACTTGGTGATGTTATTAATTTCGTTATTGCATGTGTAGTATTCGCAGTAGTTGGTTATTTCGTTGCAAACTTCATGATCAAGAAGTTTAACTTTGCGACACCAGGTAGACTTGGTAACTATGATGATATGGAAAGTGATGAAGCTTCTACAGCACATGAAGGTAGTGCTCAGGTTGAAGCAATCATCAACTTACTTGGTGGTAGAGATAATATTCAGTTAGTTGATGCATGTATGACTCGTTTAAGAGTTACAGTTAATGATGTCAATAAAGTTGCTGATGTTGATGCTTGGAAGAAGGAAGGCGCTAAGGGTCTCCTTAAGAAGGATAACGGTGTTCAGGCAGTTTATGGACCTATAGCCGATGTTCTTAAGTCAGATATCAATGATGCCTTAGGTAAATAAATATGAAGTTCATGACACTTAACACACATTCACTAAGTGAATGTGATGAAAAGAATAAGCTCCAGACAATTGCGAGTTTTATTCTAAATTATGATGTTGATGTCATTTGTTTACAAGAAGTCAATCAAAGTATGAATGCAAAAAGTGTTTCTACCGACAGATCTTATGTCGGTAGAGACATTATTAAAGAAGACAATTATGCACTTGGATTAAGTCGATTACTTGGTGATCAATACAATTGGAACTATATTCCAGTTAAAGTAGGTTATGGCAAGTTTGATGAAGGTGTAGCCATCCTCTCTAAGTATCCAATTGTGAATAGTGAAAATACTTTATTGACGCAAACCGATGATTATACGTTCTGGAAGAAACGTAATTCTCTTGGAGTAGAAATAGTAAAAGAGAACACACATTTCTGGGTTTATACAGTCCATTTAGGATGGTGGAAGGATGATGAGGAACCTTTCATCAACCAATGGCATAAGCTCAATGTTGTGGCAAATAAAGAAGTCCCTGTTTACTTAGCAGGAGATTTCAATGCACCTGATATTATTCCAAACCAAAGCTATGAGACTATTAAAGAAGATGGATGGTTTGATACACGTGACGAGGCGGATGATGTCCAAGGTCGTTTTACTGCTCAGGGTAAAATAGACGGATGGGGTGAATCAGTGGATAGTATGCGTATTGATTATATCTGGTGTAATAAAAAAGAACATGTAAAAAGCCATCATGTCATATTTGATGGTACACATGAAGATGTAGTTTCTGATCATTTTGGATTATTTATGGAGGATAGTTTATGAGAAAAAGTGGTGTGTTATTATCCGTATCATCTTTACCTAGTAAGTATGGTATTGGTTGTTTTGATGAAGCTGCTTATAAGTTTGTGGATGATCTCGTAGAAGCTAAACAAACATATTGGCAGATTCTCCCTTTAGGTATTACTGGTTATGGTGATTCACCTTATCAGTCATTCTCTACTTTTGCAGGTAACCCATATTTTATTTCTTTAGATGAGTTTGTGAAATGTGGTTATTTAAAGGAAGAAGATCTACCAGAAGCAGATATAAATAGTGATTATGTTGATTATTCTTATCTCTATGAAAATAGATATGCATTATTAAAGAAAGCGTATGAGAATTCACATATTACTGATAATGAAGATTTTAAAGCTTACTGTAAGGACAATGCATGGTGGCTAGAAGATTATGCATTATTTATGGCTATTAAGGCGTCCTATGATAATCAGGGCTGGGAAAACTGGCCTTTAGAATTACGTTTAAGAAATGATGCGTCCCTTACCGAAAAACGTAATGAACTCAGTGATGATATTAATTACCATAAGTTCTTACAGTACTATGTATGGAAACAATGGTATGCATTAAAGGATTATGCGAATAGTAAAGGGGTAGAAATCATTGGTGATATTCCTATCTATGTCGCATATGATTCATCTGATGTATGGGGACAGCCAGAATTATTCCAGTTGGATCCTGAAGTAAAACCTACTGCAGTTGCAGGTGTACCACCTGATGGTTTCTCTGCTGATGGTCAGCTTTGGGGTAATCCACTTTATGACTGGAAGAAACATAAGGAAACTGGTTATGCATGGTGGATCCAGAGAATTGCATATTGTAAGAAAGCCTATGATGTTGTACGTATTGACCATTTTAGAGGTTTTGATGAATATTTCTCAATTCCTTATGGTGATACAACTGCTAGAAATGGACATTGGGAAAAAGGTCCAGGCTATGACTTATTTAAGACAGTTGAAGAGTCTTTAGTAAAACTCAATGTAATCGCCGAAGACTTAGGTTATTTGACTGATACAGTTAAACAGATGGTCGCTGATTGTGGTTATCCAGGTATGAAGGTATTTGAATTCGCATTTGATTCACGTGATTCTTCTGGTACAAGCAACTACCTACCTCACAACTATACAGAAAATTCAGTTGTTTATACTGGAACTCATGATAATGAAACAATGATCGGATGGCTTAAAAATATTCTGCCTGAAGAAAGACAGATGTTGAAAGACTATCTACACTATGATGGTGATGATGACACTGTATTAGTGGATATGAGTATTGATTGTATTATGGCAAGTGTAAGTGATAAGTGTATTGTACCAATGCAGGATTACTTGAAGCTTGATAATACAGCGCGTATGAATAAACCTAATACTTTAGGTAATAACTGGATGTGGCGTTTAGATAAGAATGCCTTTAATGATTCATTAAAGGAACGAATGCGTGACATTACAGTAAAAACAAACCGTATTTAAAGGAGATTTTAAGAATGGATGTTAAGACGTTAATTAATACAAGAGTTCAGGAGTTATTTAATCTTTCAATAAAGGATTGTTCTAATGAACAAGCTTATATCGCATTATTAAGTGTTGTAAAAGACTTGCTTGATGATAAAAAGACAATTGAAGGTGACCGTAAGGTTTATTATTTCTCTGCTGAATTCTTAATTGGTAAACTCATGAGTAATAACTTAATCAACTTAGGTATTCGTAAGGAAGTAAAGGAATTATTCAAAGAAAACGGAAAGAGTTTAGAAGAAATTGAAGAAATAGAAGCTGAACCTTCACTCGGTAATGGTGGGTTAGGTCGATTAGCTGCTTGTTTCTTAGATTCAATCGCAACTTTAGACCTACCTGGTGATGGTGTTGGTCTTAATTATCATTTAGGTTTATTCAAACAGGTATTTGAATACAACAAACAGTGCGAAACACCAAACCCTTGGATTAATGATCATTCTTGGCTCATTCCTACAAACAAACATTATACTGTAGAATTTAAGGACTTTTCTTTAAAGTCTCAATTATATGATTTAGATGTATTAGGCTATAAAGGAAATAAGAATAAATTACACTTATTTGATATTGCATCTGTTGATGAATCAATGGTACATGATGGTATCTCATTTGATAAATCAAACATTGTACGTAACTTAACTTTATTCCTCTATCCAGATGATAGTGATGAAGCAGGTCGTAAATTACGTATTTACCAGCAGTATTTCATGGTATCTAATGGGGCACAGATGATTCTTGAAGATATCAAGAGTAAAGGAATCAGCTTAACTGATTTAGATAAGCATGTATGTATCCAGATCAATGATACACACCCATCAATGGTTATTCCTGAATTGATCCGTCTTCTTATGAAAGAAGGACTTACAATGAAGCAGGCTATTGATATTACATCTAAAACATGTGCTTATACAAACCATACTATTCTTGCAGAAGCACTTGAAAAATGGCCATTGTCTTATCTAGAAGAAATCGTGCCTCAATTAGTACCTATTATTGAAGCATTAGATGCTGTTGCGAAAGAAAGATCTACAAATGAAAAAGTCGCAATCATTGATAATAATAAGCTCGTTCATATGGCACATATGGATATCCACTTTGGTTTCTCTATCAATGGTGTGGCTTCTATTCATACAGATATTTTAAAGAATACTGAATTACATGACTTCTATGAACTTTACCCAACACATTTCAACAACAAAACAAACGGTATTACATTTAGAAGATGGTTATTATCATGTAATGAAGAATTAACTGATTTGATTGATAGTTTGATTGGTGAAGGCTACAAACAAGATGCAAGTGAATTAGAGAAATTACAGAAATATTTAGATGATGAAGTAGTCCTAGATAAACTACTTACAATCAAACAAGAAAAGAAAACACAGCTTGCGAACGTAATCAAAGAAAAAGAAGGTATTGAGTTAGATCCTTCCTCTATCTTCGATGTTCAGGTAAAGAGATTACATGAATATAAACGTCAGCAGATGAATGTGTTATATATCATCTACCAGTACTTACAGATTAAAGCCGGTCATAAGCCTGCACATACTATTACATGTATCTTTGGCGCAAAAGCAGCTCCTGCTTATATCCTCGCAAAAGATATCGTTCATACACTCCTTTGTCTGCAGCAGCTTATTGACAATGACCCAGAAGTATCTCCTTACTTAAAAGTAGTCATGGTAGAAAACTATAATGTCACTTATGCAGAATCTATTATTCCTGCAGCTGATTTCTCTGAACAGATTTCCCTTGCTTCAAAAGAAGCATCTGGTACATCTAATATGAAATTCATGTTGAACGGTGCAATCACATTAGGTACTGACGATGGTGCCAATGTCGAAATACATGAATTTGTAGGTGACGATAATATTTATATCTTTGGCGCAAAAGCTGATACAGTTATTGACCATTATGCGAAAGGTGATTATCATCCTCAGGATATCTTAAATAATGATCCTGAATTAAGAACACTTGTTGATTTTATTGTCAGTGATGAAATGAAATCAGTCGGTGATGTGGAATCACTTGAAAGATTACATAATGATATGTCATACAAGGATTGGTTTATGGCATTACTTGATGCAAGAGACTATATTGAGACTAAAGTACGTGCTATCAACGATTATAAAGATAGAAAAGCATGGGCTAAGAAGATGTTAGTTAATATCTCTAAAGCTGGTTTCTTCTCTAGTGATAGAACTATTGCACAGTATAATGAAGATATCTGGAAATTAAAATAATCTCCTAATCAGGGTTCTTAATGAACTCTGATTTTTTTATTGATTTTATTTCGTATATACTTTATTTTATTTACGAGGTGTAGAAAATGAAAAGAAATTATCCAAGTATTATTATTACTCCTGAAGGAGAAAAATGGCTCGATAAAGGGCAGATGTGGATGTATAAGAATAATCTAGGTAGTCTAGATGATTCTATTGAGAATGGTTCTTTAGTAGATATTATGACAACTCAAGGACGTTATTTAGGTACAGGTTTTCTTTCTAAAGAAAGTCATATTACAGTACGTATCTTGACTAAGGATCAAAATGAAGTGATTGATAGAGAATTCTTTAAAAAGAGAATTCAGTTTGCGTATGACTTTAGAAAGACAGTAGAAAAAGATAATTTAACGAACTGTCGTCTTGTATTTGGTGAAGCAGATAGCTTACCAGGTTTAACTGCAGACCGTTATAATGAAATCATTGTGACTCAGATTACATCTTATGGTTTAGATTTAATCAAAGATATGATCTATGAATTATTACTAGAAGTATTAAAAGAAGATGGTCAGAATGTATCTACCATCTATGAAAGAAATGATGTCAAGGTGCGTGCTAAGGAGGGTCTAGAACTCTATAAAGGATTCTGGAAACCAAGCAAATTACCGACTACAACAGTTATTAATGAAAATGGTTTGAAACTTAATGTAGATGTAGAAAATGGTCAGAAGACTGGTTACTTCTTAGATCAGAAATCTAACAGAGTATTACTAAGAAACATGTCAGCAGGTAAGACAGTCTTAGACTGTTTTAGTCATACAGGAGGTTTCGCATTAAATGCTGCAATTGGAGGCGCAAAACATGTCACTGCTGTAGATGTTTCTCAAACAGCTTTAGATCAGGGTCTTGCGAATGCGAAGATGAATCATCTAGAAGAGAGAATGTCTTTTGTACAGGATGATGTTTTTGATTACTTAGATAAATGTCATCAGGGACAGTATGATATTATTGTCTTAGATCCACCTGCATTTACTAAATCAAGAAGAACAGTAAATCATGCTTATAATGGCTATAAGAATATTAACATGAAGGCTATGAAGCTACTAAGACAGGGTGGATATCTAATTACATGCAGCTGTTCACGTTTTATGGAAACTGCACTATTTGAACAGATGTTAAGAGAATCCGCAAAGGAATGTGGAGTAACTCTAAAACAGGTCTCTGTGACTCAACAGAATGCAGATCATCCAATTCTATGGACTATGGAAGAAACATCTTACTTAAAGTTCTATATCTTCCAAATCATCTAGAAGTCTCCGGACTTCTTTTTTAATGACTGATAAAAGTTATTTTTATAAATTTGTCCTAACTTAAATATATGATTTCCCATATAGATATCGTGATGACTTATTTTATTGATATAACGGCTATTAATACATGTACTTTTATTAATCTGTACAATCTGTTTAGAATGCATCTCTTCTTGTATTATTCTTAAAGGCTTATAGAGATGATAGTTCTTTTTCTTTGTATGTATAGTAGAAAGATGATCATGTGTTTCTATATAGAAAATATCATGGATAGGAATAGACATCTTATGATGCTCATATTTGAATTGATAATAATCGTAATGCTTCATATGCAATGACAACATCAATGAAACGCCGAACTCTAAATCATTTTCGAATATATAATGAAAAGGCTGATAGATCACAGTCTCTGGACCTAAAGGTTTATTTAATACAATCACAATAAAAGCTTCTTGATCAATTATTTTAATTCTTTGTATATCTTCAAATGCACCTGTAAAATATATATCAGAATGAATCAGTGTTTTAGAAATTGTATAACGATGATGATAATGACGAAACATCTGGATTATTCTGTCTGTTATATAAGAATTTAAATGTACAATAGAAATAATCATAATACTCAACCACCTAGTAATATTATATACAATATAATAAAGGAAAAGGACTAAGCCATGTTGGTATTAGTCCTTTAGTGTATATATACACATATACATACTGTTATAGCTCCCATAATCAGAATACATGAATAAACTAATGTATAACATAATAAATAACATGAAACGAATAATAATATCGTGAAATCTAAAAAATGAGATTTTTACGCACATGAGCGCTATACTCTCTATTTTATTTCTATGCTTAATGTATAGAGGTATACAGATATGTCAATGGGAGAACGATTAAGAAAAGCAAGATTAAAAATGGGATATTCTCAAGAAGAAGTCGCAAGACGTATTGATACACATCGCACAACCATAGGGAAGTATGAGAATGGTGAATGTGAACCATCTATAAAAGTCTTAGCGAAGCTGATAGAAATCTATTGTACAGATGCGAATTATATTCTTTATGGCAAGGATATGAAAGTGATGAATGTATCAAGAGTACCAGAGAACTGTATGAGAGATGTCTATATGTTGATTTCAGAATATCTTATTGATGATTATGCGTATAATGAAAACATCCACGATTAGTGGATGTTTTTAAATCTGTGGTTTGATTAATACTCTTCCTGTACCACGATAAACGTTAACTAAACCTTCACCACTCATAGCTGAACCAATGAGTGTTTTACCACTTCTTTCTACTGTAAAGTCTAGATTCTCACTCCAGGCAATCGCAAATGATCCATCAATCTTTAATGTATCATTATGTAAATCAATGGTAATCAGTTCTTCTTGTGGTACATCACATTCTAAGACAACCTTACCAGAGCCTTTAAGACATAGATTAAATAATCCCTCATCACCAATTGTCTGTCCTGATACACTTTTAATCATAGATGTACTTAAGCTGACTTTGGTTTCAGATGCACAATATAAACCATCCTCTACACACATAGCTCCATTCCAATCATCTAGATCTTCAATAATATAATGTTTATAGCTTGGTTCTGTAACTATAACACCAGTCCCTTCATATTGTGGTTTAATTGTAGATTCACCAGTGACCTGGGCATTAAAGAACTTCTTGATTGTATCACCAATTCCTTTTAAACCTGTAGACTGATGTACATCACCTACATACCATTGCATGGCCCCTGGTTGAATATTTACACTCTCATTATTTAAAGTAATCATCAATTGTCTTTTCTTAACATTCATTTGACTCATATAGAACTTAATTTGTGCATCATCCGCTGTACAGCTTAAATCCTTATCGTACTGAATTACCTTAAACATTCCTTTACGACTCACTACAGAGACATTGCTATTATCTTCAAAATTAAAAATCTGGAATCCCATAAGAAAACCCTCCTTTACATTATTATATACGAAAAAAAGGTCTTACGACCTTTTTAAATCTTAATTACACCATCAACAGCTTTTTTCTTTAATTCTTCAATAATAGAGACTCCTGCACTTGTACCAATACGAGTTGCTCCATTTTGAATCATCTTGATAAAAGTATCCGCATTTCTAATACCACCTGCAGCCTTTACTTCTACCTCATCACCTACATATTTCTTCATTAATGCGACATCTTCAAAAGTAGCACCGCCTGTTCCAAAACCAGTAGACGTTTTAATGAAATCAGGTTTAACCTCTTTCGCAATCTCACATAATTTGATCTTTTCTTCATCATCTAAATAACAGTTTTCAAAAATAACCTTACATGGAATATGATGGGCATGACATGCATCCACAATCTGTGTCATTTCATCCTTAATATACTCCCAGTTCTTATTCTTAACCTCTGTCTGATTGATGACATAATCAATCTCAGTGGCTCCTTCTTCAATCGCATTATTTGTATCAAATACCTTAGAGGCAATAGTAGTCTGTCCAAGTGGGAATGAAATTGCAGCACCTACATGAATATCAGTGCCCTTTAATAGTTCTGCACATAGATGAGACTGAACCTGGTTGATTGCAACCATCTTGAAATGATAGTCTTTTGCCTCATTGCATAATTTCTCCATATCTTTTTTAGAGGCATCAGTATGTAAGTTAGTATGATCAATCATCTGTGCCAATTCATCAATAGTATATTCTTTCATCTGTATCTCTCCTTTACATATATACTAACATTATATAATTATTATGTCAATGATATGTAAACATATCACTGGCGTTATAAATGTGATAAAATAGCATATACATGAGGAGGGTGCGTTATGACCGCTTTATATTTAGATGTAAAAAAAGATTTATTAGATAAGATTACATCAGGAGAATACCCTGAAGGCACTATTATTCCTACAGAACATGAATTATCTGATATTTATCGTGTAAGTCGACCTACTATTAGAAAAGCTGTACAAATTTTAGTAGATGCTGGTTATCTAGAAAAGAAGAAAAAACGTGGCACTATTGTATGTATACCTAAGGTAATTCAAGACTTTACACAGACAATATCTAGTTTTGATACACAGATGAAAAGACATGGTATTGTATCTCAAACGCAGGTGATTTCATTTAAAAAAGAACAGGCATCTAAAGAGATTGCGGATTCTTTACATCAACAAGAAGACGATTTAGTTTATAAGCTTGTTCGTTTACGTTATACAGATAAGAATCCTAATGTCTTTATTACAACCTATATTCCTGTTTCTCTATTTCCAGAATTGCTTGATACAGACTTTACCCAAGAAAGACTTTATGATGTCTTTGAAGCACAGGGACATAGTATTGATACAATTGACCGAGAATTAGAAATGATCAAAGCCGATGATACAATAGCGGATATGCTGGATATAGAAGAAGGAGACCCATTATTCTATTTCCACTCTATTGGTTATGATATAAATAAGACTCCAATAGAGTATTCTATTGCACGTTATCGCTCTGATATCAATACATTCACATTACATCTTAATAGACATAAAGGAGAGTAATATGACATACCGTTTAAACTATCATGTATGCCCAGAACATGGATGGATTAATGATCCAAATGGCTTTTCTTATTTCCAAGGATACTATCACTTATTTTATCAATACTACCCAGATGAACCTATATGGGGACCAATGCATTGGGGTCATGTTAGAAGTAAGGATTTAGTTCATTGGGAAAACTTACCTATCGCATTGACACCTGGAGATAAAGAAGATCTTGATGGCTGTTTCTCAGGAAGTGCAGTAGAGTACAACAATCGTTTATATTTAATCTATACAGGTAATATATATGATGATCCTGAACATATCACATTCCATCAGGATGTGAATATTGCCTGGAGTGAAGATGGTATTCATTTTCACAAATATGAAAATAATCCAGTGATTAGTGAACCACCTGAAGATAATACATATCATTTCCGTGATCCTAAAGTATGGCGAGAAGATGATCATTTTAAGATGATTATTGGTGGTCAGAAAGAAGATGGAAGAGGACATGTATTGATTTATCAGTCAGATGATTTAATCAATTGGGATTATTTAGGTGAATATGGACATGCATCAACTATTGATCATGAAGGGAAGATGTGGGAATGTCCTGATTTATTTAGAATTAATGGAGTTAATGTATTACTTATGTCACCACAAGGCATTAAGGAAGATGGTGAAAAATACAGAAACTATCATCAGACAGGCTATAAGATCAGAGATTCTTTTGTTGAACTTGACCATGGACATGATTTCTATGCAGCGACTACAATGTTGGCACCTGATGGAAGACGTATACTCATGGCCTGGATGGATATGTGGCATAGTGAATTCCCTGAAAAAGAAGAAGGCTGGTCAGGGGCTATGACTTTCCCTAGAGAACTCACTATTCATGATGATCATCTCTATATGATGCCAGTAGAAGAACTTGCATTATTAAGATGTGAATCTAAAAAAGTAGAAGTCACAGACTATTTACTTCCATCTAAGCAGGTAGAAATAGATTTAGACTTATATGAAGGAATGACTCTTACGTTAGGTGATCTTTATACACTTACAGTGAATAATCATAAAATCATTGTAACGAACCAGACAGAACGTGTAGGGACTATTAAAGACTATCAGTCTATGAAGATTTTAATTGATTCAAGTAGTGTAGAAGTATTCATCAACAATGGAGAACTTGTCTTTAGTGATCGTGTGTATTTTAAAGACACACCAGTCCTTTCACTTGATAGAAAGACAATATGTCTTATCACTACTCTAGGAGAAAAAGGTATATAATATATACTAAGGGGGAATGATTCCAAATGAAAAAAATAGAATTTAAACCAATGCTGGTTTCTATTATTCTTGTATTATTGATTTATTATTTCTATACACCGGCATTGAATATTCATGCGATAGAATTCTGGATTTTCTTAATTGTCGCAATATGTATCTATGGTGCGGCATCTTCTTATAGCACGTTACTCGGTAAGAAATTCAAGCCTGAAAAGGTAGGTTATTTAGGCGCTGCAGTAGCATTGATTGTGGCAGGTGTTTTAGTGACTGATTTATTCACAAGTAAGATCTTCCACGCATCACGTTATGCAAGTCGTATAGAAGTAGAAAATGTAAAGTTTAATAATAAGACATTACATGAAGTAGACTTCTCTAAGACACCTATTATTGACCGTAAGAGTACTGTGAAGCTTGGAGACAAGGTCATGGGTGAGATTCCAGAATATGTGTCTCAGTTTGAAGTAAGTGATGATTATACACAGATTTCTTATAAGAATAGTGTTTATCGTGTCACTCCACTTGAATATGCAAGTTTCTTTAAATATTTGACTAACAGTAAGAATGGTATTCCTGCCTATATTACAGTAAATTCTACAAATGGTAAGACAGATATCGTTAAGTTAAAAGATTTGGGTTTAGATGGTATGAAATATGTACCTTCTGCCATTCTTAATCATAATTTAAATCGTAAACTACAATTATCTTATCCTACATCTATCTTTGGTTCTCCTTCATTTGAAGTAGATGAAAAAGGACATCCTTGGTATGTATGTACAACATATACTTACTTTGGTGTAGGTAATAAGAAGAAGGTCACAGGTGCTGTCCTCTTTGATCCAATTACTGGTAAATCTAAGAAATATGATAAAGGCAAAGTACCTAAATGGGTGGATCGTGTGTATCCAGAAGAACTCATTATGACTGAAATCGATGAAAACGGAAGCTTACAGGATGGGTTCTTTAACTCAGTCTTAGGACAGAAAAATGTTACTGTCACATCTGAAGGTTATAATTATTTAGAAAAAGATGGCGATATCTGGATTTATAGTGGTATTACTTCTGCGAATAAAGATTCATCTAACTTAGGCTTTGTATTATCTAATTTACGTACACATCAGACTTTACGTTTCTCATGTTCTGGCGCAAATGAAAAAGCTGCTATGAAATCTGCAGAAGGTGAAGTGAAGAACTATGGCTATGATGCCACATTCCCATTGTTAGTCAATGTAGGTGGACATCCTGTTTATTTGATTTCACTTAAAGACAGTGGAGGATTGATTAAACAGTATGCGATGGTCGATGCGAAGGATTATCAAAAGGTCTCTGTTTATTCTGCAGATTCAGTCAAGAATCTTGAATTATTGAAGAAAAGCTTCCTTTCTTCTCAGACAATTACAGAAGAGTCTGATGCAGAAACTAAGAAGAAGGATATCACAATCGCAAATGTACAGATTCTTAATGTAGATGGTAAATCGAAGCTATTTATTGTGGATACAGAAGGTAATAAATACAAAGCAGTCATTACATCAGAAAATGAAAACACACTTGCTTTCTTAAAGACAGGTGAAACAATTCATATTCGTTATATTGAAATGAAAGATGTAAATATTATAAAGAATGTAGGTGAATAAGATGAAAAGAATCATGAAGATTTTCACAATTACATTTGTATGTTTATCTTTATGTGGATGTTCTTATTTCAAGTCTAAGATGAATGATATTAAAGGCAGTTTGATTGGGAATGGCTATACAATTGATACTTATGATAATTATGGAAATAAGGTTTTTGAAACAAACGGACAGAAAATCAAAATCACTGGTAATAAAGTAAAAGAATCATCATATAATTCTGATGGTAGTGTAAAAGAAACATATAGTCTTTCTTCAGTCATTACGATCACAATTGATGGGAATGAAATAGAAAGCTGTGGTGATACTTGTATCTTTGAACAAAAGGGCTTGGATGCAGAAGTAGACTTTACTAAGAAGCATATAAATAGTAGAGCAGATGGTATTACAGCCAATACCGCTATTGCGAATTACTTAAATAAGTATAAGAACTTATTTGGTAAGAGAAGAGTCGTAGTCGTTAAATCTCAATTAGGACAGCCTATTAAGGCTTATCAGGGTGATGATGTTTATTGGGAAATTCCTGATAATCTTCCTAAAATGACGAAACTCATGATTGATGGTAAGGCACTTTATATTCATCGTGCGAATTTCCAGATTATTGATTCCGATTGTTTAACAGAAGAGTAGCTCGTCTACTCTTTTTTTATTGACTATGAACCTTACTTTTGGTTTAGAATAGTATTATGGAGGATATGTTTATGGAAAAATCAAAAGTATATTTTACAGACTTTCGTACACGTGTTGGTGTGAGTTTAACTGAAAAGTTACAGCGTTTAATCAAGAAAGCAGGTATAACTGATATAGACATGGATGGTAAGTTTGTTGCCATCAAGATGCATTTTGGTGAATTAGGTAACTTATCATACTTACGTCCTAATTATGCGAAAGCAGTCGCAGATGTCGTTAAGGAATGTGGAGGGAAACCATTTCTAACAGATTGTAATACTTTATATCCTGGTTCTAGAAAGAACGCCCTAGAACATTTAGATTGTGCGAATATTAATGGGTTTAATACAATCACTACAGGCTGTCAGATCATTATTGGAGATGGTTTAAGAGGAACTGATGATATTACAGTACCTGTAAGAAATGGTGAATATTGTAAAGAAGCCTATATTGGTCGTGCAGTCATGGATGCGGATATCTTTATCAGTTTAACGCATTTTAAAGGCCATGAATCTACAGGTTTTGGTGGTGCGATTAAGAATATTGGTATGGGCTGTGGAAGCCGTGCTGGTAAGATGCATCAGCATAATTCAGGCAAACCAATTGTACATGATGACTTATGTAGAGGATGTCGTCGCTGTGCTAAAGAATGTGGCAGTGATGCAATCACTTATGAAAATGGAAAAGCAGTCATCAATCAGGATATCTGTAAAGGATGTGGCAGATGCATTGGGGCTTGTGCATTTGATGCCATTGAAAACCAGAACTGGAATGCTAATGAAATACTTGGTAGAAAGATGGCTGAGTATTCGCAGGCAGTATGTGATGGAAGACCAACATTCCATATTAGTCTTGTAAGAGATATCTCACCTAATTGTGACTGTCATGGTGAAAACGATGCACCTATCTTACCAGATGTTGGTATCTTTGCGTCATTTGATCCTGTTGCCTTAGATCAAGCCTGTGTAGATGCATGCTTACATGCAACACCTATGCCTAATAGCCAATTATCTGATAACTTAGCTGATCCACATTGGCATCACCATCATGATAACTTCCTAGACTCTAATCCTAATGTCAGATGGAAAGAAACATTAGAACATGCAGAAAAGATTGGTTTAGGTACAAGAGAATATGAACTTATTCAAATGAAATAATAAAAAAGAAGAATTGAAATAACTCAATTCTTCTTTTCATTTGTTTGTTTACGATATTGTGTGGGTGAACAATGATAAGTTTTACTAAACTTTTTAGAAAAGGCGAGAGCATCAATAAAGCCCACACTGGCTGCAATTGTAGATACAGGGAGATTTGTACTCTGTAACAAGCCTGCAGCCTTTTTTAATTTAATTGAAAGCAGATATTGTTTAGGTGAAATATCAAATTTCTGATGAAATAATCGTGTCATATAATTTGCATGAATACCAAACTTATCCGCAATCTCACTCATTTTAAGGTTATATTGATAATTCAAATCCAAATAAAGACGAATTTCTTCGGCAAGTGAATACTTCACATTATTATTGAAATGGATATTTAACTCTTCATACAACATTGCGAAAATATGAAGAAGTATACTATTTGATTCGAAATATTCAGCATCTGTATTAAAGGATAAATCTAATAGTCGTTCAATCTGTTTATAATATTGATTTACATCAACATTATGAATAACGTATTGATCATGTGTATCTTTTGTAAGGGAATAAAAATATTGTTCCGCATTAATACCTAAGAAATTGACCCATCCATATTTCCATGGATGGTTTTTATCTGCTTGATAGGTAGCCACCTTATTGGCAGGAATGAGGAAAATATCTCCTGCCTTGACATCAAAGGAATGTTCATTAATAGTCAGTTGTCCTTTTCCAGAGAAGACAAAATGCATCACATAATAAGATCTTACAATAGGTCCATAGGTATATTCACTTTTACATTGTTCTATTCCAGCGCTGTATAAAGACAAATCTGTATTGGCTTTATAGGTTTTACTGTGAATACGTTCTTTATATTCTTTCATATGATCCCCTAAGTTAGTTTTTTCCATATATTCGTTATGTATTTCTATTCTTATTATATTCTTGATGTTGTTTAATGTAAATAAAGTGAGGGTTATGTATGAAAGATAGAAAACAAGCATATCATATAGAAACAGAAAAAGGGTTAATCAATGACCCAAATGGGCTTTCCTATTTTAAAGGAAAGTATTATGTCTTTTTCCAATGGAATCCTAATGCGACAGACCACTCATATAAAGTATGGGGAAAAACAACCTCTCAAGACCTTGTTCATTGGAGTGAGCCTGTTATCGCATTACAAGCGTCTGAAGCTTATGACAAGGATGGAACGTATTCAGGAAGTGCAGTCAGTGATGGTGAGACACTATCTCTTTATTATACGGGAAATGTGAAGAGAGATGGCATAAGATATCCTGAACAATGTCTTGCACAATCAATGGATGGTGTACATTTTAAGAAATATGGTTCTGTACTCTCTCTTCCTGATGATTATACAGGTCATTTTAGAGATCCTAAAGTGACTAAGGAGGATGTCTGGAAAATGATTATTGGAGGACAGAATAAGAAGACTGAAAGAGGAAATATTCTTCAATATACATCAATAGATGGGACCTCTTTTAAGTTTAATAAAATCATTGGAATATCTAAACAGTATGAAATGATAGAATGTCCTGACTTATTTACACTTGATGCTCATGAAGTATTAATTTATGGCCTGCAGTCAAGAAATAATGATACAGATGAATGTCTTGATGCACACGCTGTTTATTTAATAGATACATTGAGTGATTTAGATAAAGGAATGCATATGGATGAAGGGTATGATTTTTATGCACCACAAACATTTGTGGATGCTCAAGGAAGACGTATTATGCTTGCCTGGATGTCACGTTTTAGTGATGCGCAAGAAGTAGAATTCGCTAAGGATGGACATATTCATTGTTTAACAATGCCTCGTGAATTATCTGTAAAAAAAGGAAAATTGATACAGTCACCTGTAAGGGAGATGTATGAATTATGCCATGAAATTCCTTATACGAATCATATGAAAATACAAAGACAGGCGATGATAGAAATCAGTCCCTTAGAACATATGTCTTTTTCAATCAATAAGGAATTAAACCTTTACTTTGATGAAGGAATAAGTATTGAACGCTATGATTGGGCAGAACAGATATATCAAAAGAGATCATGGCCTATAAAAATCAATCATATGGAAATATGGCTGGATACATCAAGTGTAGAAATATTTGCGAATAACGGAGAGTTTGTTTATTCTGCACGTCTTGACCCACAGGCTGAAGACTTACTTCTTGCAAGTAGTAAAGAATCACAAAATATCAACGTATACAGATTGGAGATTTAAAATGATTACAATAAATAATGGTATAATTCATCTTAGAAATACGCATATGAGTTATATATTAGAAGTATTAGATCAAAAGTACATTTTACAAAGATATATAGGGAAACCTCTTCGTCATTATCATAAAAGTCCAATGACTTACTACAAACGCGGCTATAATACTGAACATGATGTCAGTATCGAAAATGCATCTTTTGAGGATCTTCCTTTTCTTTATCCACAATTAGGTCATGGAGATTATCGTATACCTGCCATTGAAGTAGAAGCACACCATCAACGTTATTGTGAATTATTGTTGAAGGAAGTGCATGTGCTAGATGAAAAGAAGGCTCTTCCAGGCTTACCTTCACTTAAAAGTCATGGCAGAAGTGAGACACTAGAAGTAGTCTATGAAGATAAGCCTATTGGCTTAGAAGTGAGTCAATATATCACTATTTATGAGGATTTAGGCGTTCTTTCATTTACAGCTTCTTTTAGAAGCTGTAAAGAAGATCTTATTCTTTATAATACACAATCTGTTTCTTTAGAACTTCCATCGCAGGATTATCAAGTGATGACAATGTATGGCTTACATGCAAAAGAAGGCAATATTCAGCTATCTGCACTTAATACAGGTATATTTCAAATAGAAAGTACAAGAGGCAGCAGTAGTCCACAAATGCATCCATTTGCGGCATTAATATCAGGTTCTGATATATATGCAATGCATTTTATATATAGTGGAAATTATTGTTGCAAGATACAAAAGGATTCATTTGGAAAAGTGCGTATGCAGATGGGTTTACATCCTTCTATGAATAATTGGCACTTACATAAAGGAGAAGAATTCTATACACCTGAAGTTGTCGTGAATTATAGTAGTACAGGTTTAGAAGGGATGAGAATGAATTTCCATGAACTCTATCGTCATCACTTATTACCACAATCACAGGAATTACCTCCTATATTATTAAACACCTGGGAAGCGATGTATTATGATGTGTCTTTAGAAAAGATTGAAGAACAAGCCATATGTGCGAGTAAACTAGGTATTGAATTACTTGTGTTAGATGATGGCTGGTTTAGAAAAGAAAATAATAGTCATAATTCTATGGGAGACTGGAAATGTAATACAAGTAAACTTCCAGGTGGTATACAAAAAGCGGCTGAACTTGTTAAATCATATGGTTTGAAGTTTGGCTTATGGTTTGAACCAGAAGCAATTAGTAAAAACAGTGATTTATATATACAGCATCCAGATTATGCATTATCAGTAGATGGATATGAACCTACTTTAGGTCGTCATGAATATCTTCTTGATTTATCTAGAGAAGATGTCCAGAATTATTTAATTCATATGCTTAATTCTTATCTTTCTACAGGATTAATTGATTATATCAAATGGGATATGAATAGACCGATGAGTGATGTATGTTCTCATATCTCTCAGTATAGTACAGAAGTGGCTCATAGATATATGATTGGTCTTTACCATGTGCTTGATGTGATTACATCTCGTTATCCAGATGTTCTTTTTGAAGGATGTTCAAGTGGAGGTGCACGTTTTGATCCAGGTATCTTATGTTATATGCAGCAGAACTGGGCCAGTGATAACACGGATGCACTCGATCGTAGTGTGATTCAAGATAGTTTTAGTCTGCTTTATCCACAATCAGTGATAGGTGCACATATAAGTGCTGTTCCTAATCACCAGACAGGACGTATTACATCCTTAGAGACACGTTATGATATCGCAAAACTATTTAACTTAGGTTATGAACTTGATCTTACAAAGTGTACAGATGATGAATTAGATGATATTAAGAAGCAGATTCAGGAATATAAAACGGTAAGAAAAGAAACACTTAACGGTGAATTACATGCCCTTGAATGTGATGAAAATCATTTAGGCTGGGAAGTAGTCAGTCTTGATAGAAAGACTGTTTATGTTGTCATAATGACTCGTTTTTATAATCCTCTGACTGCCCAGAAGTACTTTAAGTTAACATACTTAGATGAAGATTCTGATTATTTAGAATGTCGTACACAAGAAATATATGGTGGAGATGAACTGCAGCATATGGGCTTATGTGTACCTTTAGAACATGGTGATTTTAAAACTTACACATTTATATTAAAAAAAGTATAAATGGTTAGAAAAAACCATATTTATATTATGTTATTCCATTCAATTAATGCGCTTTACGAGGTATAAATATAATCAGTAAAGCGCTTAACAAATTAAAAAGGAAAGGTTAGAAAAATGAACGATAAAGAACTTGCATTAAAGATTATTGAATTAACTGGTTCAAAAGAAAACATTAGTTCAGTAAGACATTGCGCAACAAGATTGCGTTTAGTAGTAAAAAACAAAGATAAAATCAATGTAAAAGCAATTGAATCTTTAGATAAGGTAAAAGGATCATTCTTCAATTCAGGACAGTATCAGATTATTCTAGGGACAGGTTTAGTAAATCGTGTCTATGATGAAGTAATCAAGGTGACTGGAGAAGAAGGTAATAACAACGATGAAAAAATAGTATACGGAAATAAATTCCAAAGAGCTATTAGAACATTCTCTGATGTCTTTGTGCCAATTATTCCTGTACTTGTCGCAACAGGTTTATTCATGGGTCTAAGAGGCTTATTGACTCAAGAAGCTGTCTTGCATCTCTTTGGTTTAACAACTAAGAGTGTTCCTACAAACTTACTTACATTTACACAGGTATTAACGGATACCGCATTCGCATTCCTTCCTGCACTTGTATGCTGGTCAACATTTAAAAACTTTGGTGGCAGTCCTGTAATTGGAATTGTATTAGGTTTAATGCTTGTAAGTCCTAGTCTTCCAAGTGCATATGATGTTGGTTCTGGTGCTGCAAAACCATTGATGTTCTTCAATTTCTTAAAGGTATCTGGTTATCAGGGTTCTGTATTACCTGCCTTTGTGACAGGTATTCTTGGTGCCAATATGGAGAAATGGTTAAGAAAACGTATTCCAGATGCATTAGATTTAATTCTTACCCCATTCCTTACATTACTTATTGGTATGACAGTCGCATTATTTGCGATTGGTCCAGCCCTTCATTCAGTTGAAACTGGTGTATTATTTGTAGTTGAAAAATTATTGCAGTTACCTCTAGGTCTTGGTGGCTTATTATACGGAAGTTTTGGACAGTTACTTGGTATCTTTGGTATTCATCATATCTTAAACTTCTTAGAAATAAGTATGTTAGCCAATGATGGCTGGAACTATTTAAACCCAATTGGTACTTGTGGAAACATTGCGCAGGCAGGTGCTGTATTAGCTATCGCAATTAAAGTTCATGATCAGAAAATGAAACAGGTTGCTTATCCATCTGCTTTATCTGCTGCATTAGGTATTACTGAACCTGCAGTATTTGGTGTCAATCTTCGTTTAGTAAAACCATTTATCGCTGCAATGATTGGTGGAGGTGTTGGTGGATTCCTTGCTTCTATCTTCCATCTTAAAGCAACAGGTATGGGTATTACAGGTATTCCTGGTACATTACTATATCTTAATAATCAGTTACCATTCTATATTCTTGTTAACTTAGTCGCATTTGCGGTGGCTTTCTCTATTACATGGTTATTCTGTGTTCCTAAGACAGAAAAAGAAGAAGTCGTAGAACCAAAAGAAGAAAAAGAAGTTTCTAGTGAATCTTTATTTGCGATTGCATCAGGAGATGCGATTGAAATGAGTGCAATCAAGGATCCTATGTTTGCAGAAGGTATTATGGGACCATGTGCAGCTATTGAACCAGCTGATGGTAAGATCTATGCTCCTGCAGATGGTACAATCAGCTTTATCAGTGAATCAGAACATGCAATTGGAATCATCACAAATGAAGGTGCAGAAATTCTTCTACATTTAGGTATTGATACAGTTAAAATTACCGATGAAAAAGTATTTGATACAAAAGTCACAATGGGACAGAAAGTCAAAAAGGGTGATCTTCTCACTGTAATGGACTTAGATGGAGTAGAAAAACATCAGTGCCAGAAAACAGTTATTACGATTGTTACTAACCATAACAGCTATACTGATATTGCTCAGGTGAAAACAGGTTCAATTACGCCTGATGATATTATTATGGAGTTATCACTTTAGTCAGTTCTTTGAACTGACTTTTTGGAGAATAATATGAAAACAATTGTCAGTGATTTAGATGGCACATTACTTAATAGTTATGGAGTAGTAGATCCCTTCACTAAAGAAGTATTGAATACATCACCTATCTATAGAATTATTGCGACAGGACGTAGTTACAAGACAGCTTCTCCTTTGTTGAAGGGAGTAGACATAGATTATTACGTATTATTGAATGGTGCGGAATGTCGAAATAGTCAGGGTGATATTCTTTATAAAGAAAATATCGATTTAAAGATTGCACATACTATTATAAATAGCTTATTAGAACGTCATATAGATTTTGAAATCAATACGGAAGAAGGGGATTATTCTACTGATACTGTATTTTGTGATACTACAGCACAACTTTCAGAACAACATCTTCAAGATTATAAAGAAATAAGAAAGATATTTGTATTTGTTCATGATGAACAGAAAATCAATCAAATCAAATACTGGCTTGATCAAATAGAAGGAATTAATGTCACTTCATCATCCTGGTGGAATATTGAAGTTACATCAATGAATGCGAATAAAGCACTTATGGTAAAAAGAGTGATAGAAACACTTCATACTTCTGATGATGTTTATGTATTTGGTGATGGTTATAATGATCTGAGTCTTTTTAAAGACTACAAGCATACACGAGCTATGAGTAATGGTGTGAATGCACTAAAACAAATATCAGAAAAAGTGATTGACAGTAATAATGATCATGGTGTTGCGAAAGAAATAATTGATTTGGTTAAGGACTAGAAAAAGCAGGCGGTGCCTGCTTTTAAATTATTTCAAAATGTTTTAACGCATTATATAAACCATCTTCATCGATATCATCTGTGACATAGTCTGAAGCTTTTTTAACATCATCTTCGGCATTACCCATGGCAACAGAAATTTCTGTATAGTCAAACATATCAATATCATTCTTGCCATCACCAAAAGACATTGTTTCACTTTGATTAATAGAATAATACTTCAATACTTCATGAATACCATTCTGTTTACCACCCGTCGCAGGAATGATGTCCACTGCCTGAGGATTCCATTGTGTCTCCTTGCAATGAGGCATAAGTTCCTTAATTTCTTTTAATCTCTCATCATTTGTATCATAAGGAATGACCTGATAAATAGGATGTGTATAACCTCTATGAATATCTCCTAATTCTGGTAGTGGTGTAGAAATAGCTTTCTGTACTTTTTCTACAACTTCATTATTAAAGTTGATATACATGAGTTCATCTTCTACAAATATGCAGGGCATATGATTTGTATCCACATAATTGATGATGTTGTTGATGTCTGTTTGTTCAATAGGAAGTCCATAAATCATTCCTTTTTTATTGAAACAATACTGTCCATTTAAAGTGATACAGGCATCAAACTCTAAATCCTGTATAGGAAGATCCCTCATCTCACTTAAATGTCTACCTGTCGCAACAAATGTAAGTATACCTTTCTCTTTTAATAGTCTTAATGCTTCTTTAGTAGATTCTGGAACACTATACGTAGTATGTGAAAGTAATGTTCCATCAATATCAAAGAAAATTGCTTTTATCATATTTCACCCTCCTGTCTTATTTATCATACTAAAAAAAGTTCCAAAAAGGAACTCTTACATGAAACTACTAAAATCATGATTAATGATTTCTTTACAAGAGAAGATTCCATCTTCATAAGTACATACAAAGATAGCACAGTTCTTAATACCCTTCTTATAGTGAGCTACATTATATTCTTCAAAGTTTTTAATAAAGTTGGCACAAGCAGCTCCATGAGATACAACAAGGACATTATCACCTTTTGTATTTTCCATTATTTCTGTAATTGTCTTTACAACTCTTTTTTGTACTTCATCCTGTGATTCTCCACCATAAGTTTTAAAGTAATCTAGATAAGGAAATGGTGGATTAAGACATTCATCTTTTCCTTCAAAGACACCAAAGTTCATTTCTTTTAATCCCTTTAAACGTGTATAAGGCATATTATGATGTGTCACTATTTCAAGTGTATCACTCGCTCTTTCACTTGTGCTGCAATAAGCATCATCAATCTGAATATGATTGTCATCAAACCATTTTCCAGCCACTTCTGCCTGCTTAATTCCAATTTCTGTAAGAGGTGCATCACACCATCCCTGAATCTTATGTTGTAAATTAAATAAAGTCTGTCCATGACGCATTAAATAAAGTGTTTTCATTGTAATTTCTCCTTCATATTTGTACAATAAAATTATAAAACATGGTAGTTACTACCGTGCAAGAAAAAAAGGAGTATTTTTTATGTATACAATGAAAGAAGTTTGTCAGATTGTTGGATGGAGCTATGAAACATTAAAATATTATTGTAAAGAAGGGCTTATTCCTAATGTAAAGAGAGATAAGAATAACTATCGTGTCTTTGATGAAAATAATATAGAATGGATCAAAGGCTTACAATGTTTAAAGAAATGTGGTATGAGTTTAAAGGATATGCGTATGTATCTTGATTATTGTATGCAGGGTCCTGTTTCTATTCCTGAGCGTGTAGATATGCTTAATGAGACAAAAGAAGATCTAGAAAGAAGATTAGCGGAAATACAAGAATCTTTAGACTATATTGAACAGAAGAAAGAACTCTATAGAGATATGCAGGAAGGTAAGAAGCCATATGTAAGTTATGTTTATCATGTAGAGAATTAGGTGATACTATGATAGGTACAGTAGATTTTAATATGATTCTAGAATTGAATCGTTTATTGAAGAAGAAAGGTTATGATTATTCTGTTCATTCTATTGGTGGATGTGCAAGCTGTGGTCTTAATTTGAGATGTGAGGGAGAAGAAAGAGATTTAGGAGATGTGATGAAGGTCATAAATGACTTTCTTAAGACTAAATGGTTAAAGGCTGTTCCTAGTTTAGAAGATTCCTATACTCTTGGTATCATCTCTACATTTCATAAGGAGGTCAAGTGATGTTTCAGTTAAACTATCAAAGTCATAAATCTGTCTATGAACAGATAGTGGACAATATTAAAGAACAGATTATGACAGGTGTATTAAAAGAAAATACCCAATTACCAACAGTAAGAGAACTCTCTCAACTATTAACTATTAATCCTCATACAGTTCAAAAAGCATTTCAGACATTGGACCAGGAAGGCTATATCTATACAATTGCGAATAAAGGTACTTTTGTATCATCAAGAAAACATGTAAAGATAGATGAACAGAAAGTCGATGATACGATTCATGTGATTGTAGAAGGTTATAAAGAATTAATCCACATGGGTATGACTCAAGATGAAATACATAATAAGATTCTAGAAAATATGAAAGGGAACCCTCATGATTAAAGTAAAAGACTTATATAAAGTGATTGATGGTGAGGTTGTCCTTGATCATCTCAATATGCAGGTAGAAGAAGCATCTATCTATGGTTTGATTGGTCCTAATGGAGCAGGTAAAACAACACTCATTAGACATCTGGTGGGTGTCTTAAAACAAGATGCTGGAAAGATCTTTATAGAATCACAGCCTGTTTATGAAAATATAGAAATAAAAAGAAAGATAGGCTATATATCTGATGAGATGTATTTCATAGAAACAAGCTTAGAAAGAAATGCGAAAGTCTATAAAGACCTCTATCCATCATGGAATCAAGAAAGATTTGAAGAACTCTACAAAACATTTAAATTAAATCCTACAAAGAAGATACAGACATTCTCTAAAGGAATGAGAAAACAAGCATCATTTTGTTTGATTATGTCTACAATGCCTAAATATCTTATTTTAGATGAACCTATAGATGGATTAGATCCAGTCGCAAGAAAATTAGTTTGGAAATATATTATTGATGATGTTGCCCAAAAGAATTTAACAGTTCTTATTTCTTCTCACAACTTAAAAGAATTAGAAGGGATAGTGGATCATGTAGGTATATTGTATAAAGGTAAGATTATGAAAGAATTTGATTTAGAATATATTCAAACGCATATTCATAAAATACAGGTTTCATTTGGAGATAAAGAAGTTCATTTAGATGATTTGAATATTGCGTATCAGGAGGAAAGAGGTTCAGTAAAAATATTGATTATTGAAGACTCTCTTTCTAATATTAGAAAGGTTATAGGAGATCAATCTCCTCTTATCTTTGATATACTTCCTTTAAGTCTGGAAGAACTCTTTATATATGAAGTAGGAGGGGAAGATGATGATGTCCAAAAACTCATATTTTAATAAAACCTTCTTTAAAAACCTTATGAAACGTTTCTGGATCATTGGTTTAGGGATGATGGTATCCTATGTTTTATTATATCTTTATCCTATCTACCAGGGTGCAAGTTCAGAGGGGTATCAATACTATGCAGCATATCTCAAGGGATCTTATTTTATAGGTAATCTTATTATCTCTACTATTGCGATACTTACAAGTGTGGCTTTACTCTATTTCTATCATAACCGTACAGCCTCTACAATTATTCATTCTATGCCTATTAAAAGATCAGAACTCTATTGGACATCTTTTATTGCAGGAATGATTTTAATGTTTGTACCTCTTATTCTTACAACAGGGATACTTATATTCTATGGTAAAACAATCCCTTTATATTATAGAGAACTTTCAATCAACCATTGTCTGAGTTGGTTTTTGATTCAAAGTGCAATCATATTCTTTGCATATGGCATTACACAATTCTGTGGTATTATCACGTGTAATCTCTATACACATTGTATATTAGGAGTATTTTTTAATAGTTTACCTTGGCTTAGTTCACAGTTTTTTACTATTCTTAAATCAGCCTTTACTTATGGTGTAGAAGAACCTTCTGTCGCTTTTGAGAACTATTCTACTGCCTTCAATTATGTATTAAATCTAGAAAAATGGCTCACATTGCGTACTCTTGCTTATTTGACTATTTATATTGCGATAGGCATCAGTTTAGTCTTTATTGCCTACTTCATTTATAAACGTGTTAAATTAGAATACATTGGTTCTTCTGTTGTTTTTGACCGTTTAAAAGATATAGTTGTCATTATAGGGACTCTTGTACTCTCTTCATTTGTGACATTCTTATTTATATCCAATGAAACATCTATTCATACAATGCGTATCACTTTTGTGATTATAGGTATCATTGATTCATTTATAGGTTACTATATTTCAAGAATGATTGCAGATATGACACTTTATGTCTTTAATAAGAAGAACTTTAAGAAGTTTATCATCTATCTTGTGGTCTTCTCACTCATGTGCGTCTTCTTTGTATTTGATATCACAGATGAAGAAAATAAGATTCCAAAAACAGGTACTGTATCTTATGTGACATTCAGTTCTGATTATTCAGGTAATCAGGATGTTAAACTGAATGATTCAGATACAATAGATATAATTCATGATATACATAAAGATATCTTAAAAGCACCACATAACTCTAATGATTCTTCTCATTATTTCAACATTACTTATCATCTCGTAGATGGTAAAACACTCACACGTTCCTACAACATATCACAGGACTGCTTTGATAAATATGTGAAGGATGATATGAAGTCTCTTTATACAAATGTCTCTTATATGAATCAGATCTTTAGAAATATGCATTGGGTAGAAGTATCTGTTATGAACTATAAAGATGATACAATGGACGATACAGTCTATTTAAAAGAAGATGATTTTAGAGGTTTGAAATATGCCTTAAGAAAGGACTATGAAACTCTTTCGATGGATACTATTTCAGACGCAATTAATAACTATAAATATAGTATTGAAGTCATTAATGATGCAGATTATGTACTCACTTTCTATATTAATAAGGATTTTGAGAATACAGTGACATACTTTAAAAAGAGAGGTTATAAATTAGTGGCGAAAAACTCATAGGCTTGCCTATGGGATGAAAGCCACATAATTTTTACTTGAGTTAAGCATAAGGGTAAGTTTAATAAGAAAAAACGTGTTGGCAGGTCTATAAAGAATAGATGCCCTTCTGGGTTTCAGGCTGCTGTAGAAGAAAAATTCAAGACCACAGGTGGTACATATATAGAGGTGCCTAATGATTATAGAGCATCACAATATGACCATACAGCAGATGATTACATAAAGAAGAAATTATCTGACAGGATGTATCATTAGCAGATGGAACTCTAGTACAACGAGACTGGTATTCATCATTTCTGTTGTACTGCTATGATTACGTGACTAAGAATATAGATAGGGACAGATGTATTTCAGAATTTGAAAAGTGTTACAGTAAGGAAAGAGCATTGATTAAAAGAATTAAGACTAATAGAATCAAAGTATTGAATAGTGGAATCAAAATAGTATAAAATAAACATAAGGGAGATTGATTATACTTCCATATCGTAAGATAGAAATTTACCGTTAATGTGGTCGCTGGACTGCTTGGTAATGAAAGTTCTGATTCAAATAGATTTACACTTGTAACTCCAAAGTCTGAAAATGATGTACGATTACAAGCTACACTTGGCAATCAGAACCCCACGGGCTTGCCCGTGGGAGTAGTCAGTATAGAAAGATATTTAAGTAAAAAGACGTATCACCAAATAGGTGATACGCTTTTACTTTACAATATAGAATTGTGCACTGTAGGCAGGTAATGTCATTTCTATTTCATTCTTTATATGAATTTCTTTATCTAGATTATGTGATTTACCACTATATAATTCATTATCTGAATTTAATAGAAGAGTCAATGTTTCGGGCTGATCTACTTTATAAGTATATGTCTTATCTACATTATGGAAGTTAAAGAAAGCGACTATTGTTTCTTTATCACTCATACGTTTAAAGACATAAATACAATCCTGTTCCTGATGACAATCCACCCATTTAAATCCTCTTTCACTAAAGTCATACTGTGATAAAGAAGGATGTGTTAAATAGATGTTATTTAATTCTCTCATGAAGTGAAGGAAAGAATCATGCATAGGATACTTCAATAAGAACCAGTCTGGTTCCTTTGTTTCATCCCATTCTCTAAACATCGCAATCTCATTACCCATGAAGTTAAGTTTCTTGCCAGGATGGGCAAACATATACATATAAAGTGCCTTCACCTGTGCAAACTTCTCTTCATACTCACCATACATCTTATCAATAATAGTCTTCTTACCATGTACCACTTCATCATGTGAGAATGGAAGAATAAAATGTTCATTATAGAAATACATCATAGAGAATGTAAGCTTATGATAGAAAGAAGGTCTTTCTTCTGGAGTCTTCATAAAGTAATCTAATGTATCATTCATCCAACCTAAATCCCATTTATAATCAAAACCTAAACCACCTTGGTCAACAGGACGTGTTACACCTTGATAAGAAGATGAATCTTCGGCAAAAAGAAGAGCATGAGGAACTCTCTGTTTAAGTCCTCTATTAAAGTTCTGAACAAAGTGAATCGCTTCTCTATTCTCTCCACGACCACTATTACCCTGCCAGTAAATAAGATTTCCAACTGCATCTAGTCTTAAGCCATCAATATGATATTCCTTTAACCAGTAATAAGCAGAAGAATTCAAGAATGAACATACATCCCCACGAGAATGTTGGAAATTACATGTACCCCATTCACTCTTACCTACTGCATCATTAGGATAATTATAAAGAGGTGTACCATCATAGTTATTCAAACCGAATCCATCAATCGCAAAATGAACAGGTACGAAATCAAGAATAACCGCAATATTATTTTCATGACACTTCTCTACAAAATATCTTAAATCATCAGGAGTACCATAACGAGATGTAGGGGCAAAATAACCAGTAGGCTGATAACCCCAGCTTAAATCATTAGGATATTCATTTAAAGGCATGATTTCTAAGAAGTTATAATGATTCTCTTTTAAATAAGGAATAATTAAATCAGCCATTTCACGATATGTATACCAGTCATCTGCTTCTTCACCTGGTTTCTTCCAAGAACCAAAATGCATTTCATACACATTAATAGGCATATCTTCACTAAATCTTTGATTCATCCAAGCATCATCATGGAATGTATACTGATTCATATCAAAAATAATAGATGCATTATTAGGACGTACTTCACTTGTATACATATAAGGATCACAGTGATCTACAAAAGACCCATTATTATAAATACGATACTTATACATCTGTCCCACTTTAGCATTTGATATAGTCGCTTCAAAGAACTGCCCATTTCCACAACGATTCATAGGTGTTTCCTGCCAGCCATTAAATTCCCCAATAACTGATACTTGAGATGCTGCTGGCGCATATGTTCTAAAAGTCACGCCATTCATATGAACAAAAGCGCCAAGATACTTATAAGTCTCAAACTCCTGACCATTATAAAAATTATTAAAATCCATATGTTACCCTCCAATTTCTCTACTCTAATCATAAGATAAATAGAAGAAAATTTCATCTGACATTTTAAACGATTTGTTTGGAATTACGCATGTAAAAACCCTCCACTTAAGGGAGGGTTTGGTGATGATTATAAGTGATAATCCATAGGATATGTTAAGTATTCTAGTGTATCTAACTGATCAACAGTGACAACGCCAGCTGGTGCTCTAAGTAAGCTAGGAATTCTGTTTACTATAGTAGCACATGTATGCTCTACTGTAGCTGGTTTAACTACATGGAATTCAGTATCTGGTTCGCCAGTAATCTTCCAATCGCACATATCACCATCATCAGGACCATAGACCTTACCAATGCACTGTGTTTCAATAATAGGACCCTGGAATGTTTCTGTAGTAACGACTGCAGCCATACCAATACAATTTCCTTTTGGAATTGTTTCACCCATTGTTTCAGAATACAAATCAGTATCGTGGAAATAAGGTACACATTTTTGTGTCTGTGACTTAATAGTCCATCCCATACGAGATGCGAGAGCTTCATTTGAGTTCCATACATAAGATGGTTCAATTTCTTCAGGATGGGCAATTGTTGCTTCAAACTCTTCAGGTGTTAAACCTACACCATGTGCTTTCGCAAGGGCTAGACCATATTCTTCTACATTGTAACTAACTGCCCCTTCAATCTTAGTAATAGTATGACAAGAACCAGCCACTAAACCAACCATGTTCACCCAGAATGTATCTTCCATACCACTACCTACAAATGTACATCCTGTTTCTTTCGCAAGAACATCTAACTTATTCATTCTTACTGGATCGGTTGTCCATGCATCTGTGGCTTCTTCACATGTAGTGATGACATTAATACCTCTACTTAAACACTTTTCAAAATGATCAAAACAATCACTCACAAGTGAGAATAATGTCACGACTGCAACATCAGCGTCACAATTATCTAGTACTTCATCGGCATCACTGCTGATCTTTATACCAGTCTTAATACCTAGTTCTGCATAATCGCCTACATCCATACCCACGATTGCAGGATTATTATCGATGGCTCCGACAATCTGCGCACCTTTCTCATACAAATAGCGTAAGATGTATTTACTCATCTTACCACAACCATACTGTACAACTTTAATCTTTTCCATAAGAAATACCTCCTAACTAAAGGATAAACCCTCATCAATGATGAGGGTCAACCTTTTTGTAGGCAATTGGGACTTGTAATCGTAAATACATAGAACGTTCATTATCCTTAAAGAATGTCAGTTCTATGAGTACTTCACATATATAATCACCAATCACTTCATAATTATTATCTATACAATACTGTAGTAATCTACCTGCATACTCTTTTTCATTATTGAAGTCATCCATATAGATACAAGCATACATGCCACTTTCTAATGTCTGTACAGATTCCTTTTTTGGAAAGTGTTCATCTACAAAAATAAATATATCATGAGTAATAAACTCCTGTTTCAGGAATCTCTTTCTTTTAAGAAAAGTTCCCACATTACAATAATAGATTTGGGGAAGATGTTCTTCTAATAATTGATCTTTGAATTCTTTGAGTATTACTTCATACCCATCCTGATCATAATCATAGAAGTTCTTATTCACTCGTTTGGCATAGATGTGACGTTCATCAATATACTCAGTTGTCAAAGTGCCAGGTGTAGGGGATTTGCGGTATCTTTCAAGAGAATAGATTGTACGTTTGATTGCATTTCTTTTGCGTATAATATCATCCATCTCTTTTTCTATAGAACGCTGTTTCTTAATGAGTATCGCTTCTATAAGAGTAGGATCTTCTTTATCCAACAATTCCTTGATTTCCTTCAAGTTCATTCCTAACTCTTTCATATAGCCTATTAGATCAAGTCTTGCATTCTGCTTCATATCGTAATAACGATAGCCTGTATCTTCATCAATATAGATAGGTGTCAATAAACCCCACTTATCATATAAACGGAGCGTATTAATACTCACATGATTAATTTTAGCCATCTTCCCAATAGAAATTAAACCCTCGTGCATACAATCACCTCTTTCTATAATTCTACCATTTTTACAAGACTAACCTGTAAGAAAAATGTTAGAATGGGGAAAAGAGGGGGTTAAGATTTGTCTATACTTACTGATACAATTAGAAAACAGTTCAAAGAAGGGGACGATATCAGAGATGAAGGTTTGACTACACCTGATACAGTTCAACGATTTGATAATATTCTTTATGGTGATGATCCAGAATGGAATACAATGGATCTCTATATTCCTAAAGAAGAAAAAGAAAAACTTCCTATTATTATTAGTTTCCATGGTGGAGGTTGGGTTTATGGAGATAAGGAAAGATATCAATATTATTGCATGAGTCTTGCAGAAAGAGGCTTTGCGGTCATTAACTTTACTTATCGTCTCGCACCAGAATTCAAACATCCTGCACCTCTTGAAGATATGAATCAAGTTGCTCATTGGATCATGAATCATGCAAAGGATTATTTTTTAGATACAGAACATATATATGGTGTAGGAGATTCTGCAGGAGCGCATTTACTAGTTCTCTATGCATCTATTCTTACAAATAAGGAATATGCTTCTACCTATGACTTTAAAGTACCAGAAGGCTTTCAAATTAATGCACTCGCATTAAATTGTGGTGCTTATGACATCATGCCTGAATTAGAATTGACAGGAGAACTTATGAAAGAATATCTACCAAATGGAGGAACAGAAGAAGAATTTAAATCAATTGATCCAAAACAATATATTACTTCAGACTTTCCTCCATGCTTTGTAATGACAGCAGAAGGGGACTTCTTAGTAGAAGATGCGCTCACAATGAGTCAAGTGCTGACTCATCATAATGTTCCTCATATGTATAAATACTATGTAGGAGATAAACCTCTCAATCATGTCTTCCATTGTAATATAAAACTCAAGGAAGCAACACAATGTAATGATGAGGAATGTCAATTCTTCAGGAACTATTAAAAGGTTATTCGTCATCTGAATAACCTTTTTGAGTGTTTACTTTAATCCAAACAATGTTTCAATACATGAATCATCCATAACTCTATCTGTCACAGGCATATCTGCATGTTTTAATAAAGAGTCTACATGGTCTTTAATTGTCACATCTACAAGCTTATTGACATCAATACCTCTGAGTTCAAAAAACAAGAATGGATTCTCATCTAATTTAGCACCTATACCATAGAGTACTGCGGCAACATGTTTACACATAATAGCCCAGTCAGGACAGCTGCAATTAAAACTAATTTCTCTTTGAGAAGGAAACAAACCATGCTTTGATAAGAATAGATCTTTTAAGTCTTCGGGGAATTCTCCATTGAGAAGCTGCTGGAGATTCTGAATCTGTGAACTGCATTGATCTATAATTTCTTCACATACATCTTCTTTAAGCGGGCTGATATTAATTTCTACCTTATAAGGTGTTCTTCGTGTACCTTGTACACGTGCTTTTACTTTACCTTTCACAATCTGTAAATCAATAACAGCACCTGTTTTCACATATCTTTTTCCACGTGCGAGGCGGCTAGAATAATCGGCATATTGTTCAATATTCTGACACCAGGCAATACCCCACCAGCTCTTTGCAATTTGTCTACCTTCAATCACTATTGGGTGTAATTCTTTTCCTTTACTTTTCGCATTATTCACACTTTGTTGGGCTTTTCTCTGTAGTTCACCCACACTGATCTGTGAATATTGCATACTTGTTTTCCAATATCTTCCCATATACTACACATCCAATCTGAATAAATCCAATAATTCTTTTGTATCCATTTCAGTAATCCATTTTTCCTGTCCAGTCGCAAGAATAGATTCAGCGAGTTCCTGTTTTGATTCAATGATCTGATTAATCTTTTCCTCAATTGTCCCATTTGAAACAAGCTTATGCACAAAGACTTCTTTTGTCTGTCCAATACGATAGGCTCTATCACTTGCCTGATTTTCTACAGCTGGATTCCACCAGCGGTCAAAATGAATCACATGATTTGCGGCAGTAAGATTAAGTCCTGTACCAGCCGCTTTAAGTGATAACACAATATAAGGCACATACTCATCTTCATTATTGAATTTTTCTACAATCTCTGTACGTTTCTTGGCAGGAATACCACCATGAATAATATATCCCTTCTTATGGAATATAGATTCTAGATAATCTGATAATGGTTCACACATTTCCTTATATTGCGTAAATACCAATACTCTTTCTCTCTTCTCGTAGATTGTTTCACATAACTTCTTCAACATTGCATACTTACCACTATCTTTTGGATTGAAGTTGGTATCATGAATAAATTGATCAGGATGATTACAAATCTGTTTAAGTCTTGTAAGTAAACCTAATACAATGCCTCTACGTTCCATTCCTTCTGATTCTAGTATTAAATCTTCTGCCTTTTCTACTTCCTTGCGATATAAGACAATCTGTCTCTTAGAGAGATCTACATGTTCCGTAATTTCCATTTTATCAGGTAAATCAGAAATAATAGATTTATCTGTTTTTAAACGTCTTAAAATAAAAGGAGAAACCATCATCTTTAGTTTAGTTATATATTCAGGATGGGCTTGTACTTTCTTTGTATAGTTTTTAAAATCTGTAGCACTTCCTAATAATCCTTTATTTAAGAAATCAAACAAAGACCATAAATTAGATAAATCATTTTCAATCGGAGTCCCTGTCATCGCAATACGCATTTTGCTAGGAATCTTCTTAATAGCCCTTGTCTGTTTTGTAGCGGGATTCTTTATAGCCTGTGCTTCATCTAAAATCAAACAATCCCATACACGTTCCTGTAGATATTCATTGCGAAGAGCCATTCCATATGTAGTAATAGTCGCAAAACAATCTTCATCTAAAATATTTGTTTTACCATGAAGTATATGATATGTCATACGAGGCGCAAATTTATCTATTTCCTTTGACCAGTTACCAAGCAAAGATGCAGGAACAATCAATAACACATGACTCTCTTTATTATTCTCATACATCTTCTCTAAGAAAGAAATAACCTGTATTGTCTTACCTAATCCCATATCATCTGCAAGACAGGCACCAAAACCTAAATCATTCATTTGATTCAGCCAATTATAACCATTCTTCTGATAAGGACGAAGTGTTGCCTTTAAATACTTAGGTTTTGCCTTGTTTCTAATCTTTGATGGGTCCTTTAACTGCCCTAGAGTTTCTCTTAACCACTTACCATTAGATATCTGTACACCTAAATCAACATCCACATTATCTTTATCAGATATATATGTCTTTGTGAGAGCATCTTTTAAAGAAATCGTTCCATCATATTTTTCCATCTGTTCAAGAAGCTGTTGGAGCTTATTATGATTGATTTCTACCCATTGACCCTTTAACCAGCCAAGACCTTCTTCCATCTTTAATAATTCGTTGATTTCTTTTTTAGTCAATGCATGTCCATTTACTATGAGTGAAGGCTGAGCTGATAAAATAGATTCAAAACCTAATAGAGAAGGTTTCTTTTCCCCGATATTCACATTAATCTTAACTGAAGAATACTTCTTCTTCCACCAGTTTGGTACTCTACACTTAATACCGGATGCTTCAATATCCGGAACACTTTTAAGTAAAGTATAAGCTTCTTGACTTGTTAATCGGATAGGATGAAACAAATCACCTGTTTCCATGAATTTCGCAATTAAACCTATTTTCTGTGCAACATCGTTGAGACATGATAATAGATCTAATAATTGTTTCTGATCATTCTTGTATTCAATAAGTGCATGTTTTAAAGGCATATGTACTATTCTATTTTCTATATCTTTTGTTGCATATGTGGCAAGAAATGCGAAAGGAAACTCAGAATCTTCTTCATTCTCTACTAAATGAAAATAAATTCTTTTTGCAGCCTTTAAATCCTGAGACTTTTCTTGAAGATACATTTGCGCTGTACCTTTATAGGATGTCATATCCTTTTTAAATTGTTCATTTAAATGTTTAATAATATTTTTAATCCATCTCTCATTGATATATTCTGTACCAATCGCAAATGGAATCATGGACATGAGATAGTCTAAATCATCGCTAGATAAGTCTATGATTGTCTCTTCTCTTGCAACTTCTAATTCAGGACTACGGCTTAATACTTCAATAAACTTCTGTGATAATTGATATAAATAAAAAGCACTTGGAGTCAGTCCTTTCAAATTATTTTTGAAACCTAACTCATAAAGAGCTGTATACTTATTCTCTTTAAACAATTCAGCCCATGCTGAATCTTTCGCTTCATCAATATGAAAACTATTTTTAGTAAATATGAAATTGAGTTGATCCATAAAATGTACCTCCTGTATTTATTCTAACATACAAAAAGAGGTTGCAACAATTAAGTTGCAACCTCGATATTTTATAACCCTGTATATCCCATTAAATCAAAGTCTACCTGCTTCGCAACGTCACGGCCTTCTCTAATAGCCCATACGACTAAAGACTGACCTCTACGGACATCACCTGCACTATATAACTTACTAATATTCGTATGATGATCATTTTCATCACATTTTACAGTATTTCTTGCATCTAATTCTACACCAAATGCATTAATGACTGGCTTCTGTGCCCCAATAAATCCTGCTGCAATAAGCACTAGATCACAAGGTACTGTCTTTTCACTACCAGGTACCTGTTCAAATGAACGACGACCATCTTTCACTACAGTCTGTAACTTTACAATCACAGCCTGTTTTACATTACCCTTACTATCAAGAATAAATTCTTTTACTGTACTATTATAAACACGAGGATCTTCACCAAATACTGCAATGTTTTCTTCCTGTCCATAATCAGTCTTCTTGACTAAAGGCCATTCTGGCCATGGGTTAGAATCCGCTCTTACAAGTGGTGGTTCAGACATCATTTCTAGCTGTAATACAGACTTTGCACCATGTCTAATAGCTGTACCAACACAGTCATTTCCTGTATCACCACCACCGATGACTAATACATTCTTACCTTTCGCATTAGGATACTGTCCATCCTTGAATTCACTATTTAATAATGACTTAGTCACCTGAGTTAAATAGTCTACAGCGAATAGAATATTATTACCTTCTCTACCAGGTACATTAATATCTCTAGGTTCCTTAGCACCTACTGCAAGAATAACTGCATCGTATTTACTTAATAATTCTTTTGCCTGTTTCTTAGTTGTAATGTCTTTATTCGTAAAGAACTTTACACCTTCCGCAGTCATCTTATAAATACGACGATCAATGATATTCTTCTCAATCTTCATATTAGGAATACCATACATTAATAGTCCACCTAAACGATCTTCTCTTTCATATACATCACAATTATAACCACGTTGATTAAGTGTATCTGCAGCAGCTAAACCAGCAGGACCTGAACCAATAACCGCAATCTTTTTACCAACACGCTTTATTGGTGGTTTTGGTTCTTCTAATAGATGTTCATAAGCATATTCAATAATCGCATGCTCATTCTCTTTGACTGATACAGCATCCCCATCTAAAGAACATGTACATGCTTTTTCACATAATGCAGGACATACTCTAGAAGTGAATTCTGGGAAGTTATTTGTCTTCTTTAAACGTTTATGAGCCTGTTCATACTTACCTTTAAATACCAAATCATTCCATTCAGGAATTAAATTATTTAAAGGACAGCCAGAAAACATACCTTTAATCTTCTGGCCGTACTGACAAAATGGAATACCACAGTCCATACATCTTGCACCCTGTTTTTGCTGTTCTTTAGTAGACAAAGGGATATGGAATTCATCGAAGTTCTTAATACGTTCTGTAGGAGGAACCTCATAAGATGTCTCACGTGCATAATCTAAAAATCCAGTTTTCTTACCCATGACTATTTTCCTCCTTTCATAGCGGCATTAAATGCTTCTACCTTAGCTTGATCTTCATCGAGACCCTGTGACTGATAATAAGCAATCAGATCCATCATCTTCTTATAATCATGTGGAATGATCTTCTTAAACTTACCAATATATGTCTTGAAATCATCTAAGAACATTTTGGCTTTCTCTGAACCAGTATACTTATAATGATTTTCAATTAATTCTCTTACTGTCTTAATATCATATGGCTTATTGACTTCAGAATATTCTACAAGTGCACCATTTAATTTTTCATATAAATCATTATTTGGATCATAGATATACGCAATACCACCACTCATACCAGCAGCAACATTTCTACCTGTTTCACCTAAAATAACAACTAAACCACCTGTCATATATTCTAATGCATGGTCTCCGACACCTTCTACAACAGCCTTAGCACCAGAGTTTCTTACACAGAAACGTTCCCCAGCTACACCATTGATATAAGCTTCACCACTTGTTGCACCATATAAAGCAACGTTACCAATAATAATATTGTCTTCTGCCTTGAATGTAGCTTCATGAGGTGTCTTCACAATAATCTTACCACCAGATAAACCTTTACCTAAGTAGTCATTAGAATCACCTGTTAACTCAAGTGTTAATCCCTTAGGAATAAAGGCACCAAAACTCTGACCACCAGCACCAAACGCACGCACTGTAATGAAGTCATCTTCTACAAAATTACCTAAAGCCTTAGTAATATGAGAACCAAGAATAGTACCAAATGAACGGTCTGTATTAGATACTTCTACAGAAACTTCTGTCTTCTTATGAGACTGAGATGCCTGTTCTAATGCCTTTAATAATACCTTTGTATCAAGTACTTCATTTAATTTGAAGTCATATACATGAGCTGGATTGAAGCAGTTATGTGCGTCATTCGCATATGTGCTATCTAAGATCTTAGATAAGTCCATATGATACTGATCCGCAATATCCTTCTTCTTTAATAAGTCTGTATGACCAACCATTTCATCGATTGTTCTAAATCCTAGCTGAGCCATATATTCACGCATTTCTTCAGCAACAAACTTCATGAAGTTCACTACATATTCAGGTTTACCTGTAAATCTCTTACGTAAGATAGGGTTCTGAGTCGCAACACCTACAGGACATGTATCTAAGTTACATACACGCATCATAACGCATCCCATAGTAATAAGTGGTGCTGTCGCAAAACCATATTCTTCTGCACCAAGTAAGCATGCAATCGCAAGATCTCTACCAGTTAATAATTTACCATCTGTTTCAATCACAACACGATCTCTTAAATCATTCATGATTAATGTCTGATGTGCTTCTGCAAGACCTAATTCCCAAGGAAGACCTGCACTATAAACTGAGTTTCTAGGTGCAGCACCCGTACCACCATCATAACCAGAAATAAGAATAACCTGAGCACCTGCTTTCGCAACACCTGATGCAACAGTACCAACACCTGCTTCAGATACAAGCTTAACACTAATACGTGCTTCCTCATTCGCATTCTTTAAGTCATAGATCAACTGAGCTAAGTCTTCAATAGAATAAATATCATGATGAGGAGGTGGTGAAATAAGTGATACACCTGGAGTACTATGACGAGTCTTCGCAATCCAAGGATAAACCTTACCAGCAGGTAGGTGTCCACCCTCACCTGGTTTAGCACCCTGAGCCATCTTGATCTGAATTTCACTAGCAGAACATAAGTATTCACTTGTGACGCCAAAACGACCACTGGCTACCTGTTTAATAGCTGAACATGCAGAATCACCATTCGAACGAGTCACAAAACGTTCTGCATCTTCTCCACCTTCACCTGAGTTACTCTTACCATGTAATCTATTCATTGCGATAGCCATTGTTTCATGGGCTTCTTTAGAAATAGAACCATAACTCATAGCACCTGTCTTAAAACGTTTCACAATGTTTTCTACAGGTTCTACCTCTTCTAGAGGAATAGGTTTTCTCTTGCTGAAGTCAAAGTCTAATAAACCACGTAAGTTAATACCTTCTTCTTCCTGAGTAATAGTTTTAGAGAATTCTTTAAATAACTTATAATCACCTAAACGGCTTGCCTGCTGTAATAAGTGGATAGTCTTAGGGTTATAAAGATGTTTTTCTTTATGACTTCTTTCTTTATGGAATCCTCCAGAATCAAGTGTAGGATTCACATCATATCCAAGAGGATCAAAAGCCTGATTATGTAATGCATTTGTATCAGCTTCAATATCCTTTAAAGTAATACCTTCTACTCTACTTACTGTATGAGGGAAGTATGTATCAATCACTTCTTTAGAAATACCAATGGCTTCAAAGTTCTGAGAACCACGATAAGACTGTAAAGTAGAAATACCCATCTTAGATGCAATCTTGACAATACCAGAAAGTACGGCATGATTATAATCTTCTACTGCAGCATAGTAATCTTTTTCTAATAAACCTTCTTCTACAGCTTGATGAATTGTATCCTGAACAAGATAAGCATTAATAGCACTTGCACCATAACCAAGTAGTGTTGCGAAATGATGCACTTCTCTTGTTTCACCCGATTCAATAATTAAAGCCATCTTCATTCTCTTCTTAGTACGTACTAAATAAGAGTTCACACTTGCAACTGCAAGTAATGCAGGAATAGCACAATGGTTATCATCTACACCACGGTCTGAAAGAATAATAATATTTGCGCCATGATGATATGCTTTATCCACTTCAATAAAGAGGTGATCTAAAGCCTTTTTAAGTGATGTATTTTTATAATAAAGTGTAGAAATAGTTTCACTTTCAAAATCATCTGTATGAAGATGTTTTAACTTAAGAATATCTGTATTCGTAAGAATAGGGTTATGAATATGTAATAAACGACAGTTATCCGGTGAATCATTTAAGATATTTCCTTCAGTACCAATATCTAATGAAGTAGATGTCACAATCTCTTCACGAATAGAATCGATAGGAGGGTTAGTTACCTGGGCAAATAACTGTTTAAAGTAATTAAAGAGTGGCTGATGCATAGTACTCATTGCCGCAAGAGGGGCATCATTACCCATTGCGATAATTGGTTCACTACCATTCATTGCCATTGGAATAATATAATCCTTAATATCTTCATACTTATAACCAAAAGCAGTCTGTAAAGTTTCTAGTTTTTCATCACTGATGACCTCTACTCTTTCATTAGGAATCTTTAAATCCTTTAAGTATGTGAGGTGTGAATCAAGCCATTCACCATAAGGTTCCTTTTGTGCATAATAGTTCTTTAACTCTTCATCATTAATAAGAACACCCTTCTTAGTATCTACAAGAAGCATCTTACCAGGACGTAAACGATCCCTAACCACAATATCTTCTGTAGGAACATCTAAAGAGCCTACTTCAGAAGACAAGATTAAATAAGAGTCTTTAGTAATATAATAACGAGAAGGTCTTAAACCATTTCTATCAAGCACAGCACCCATTAATTCACCATCAGAGAATAAAATAGAAGCTGGTCCATCCCAAGGTTCCATAACTGTTGCATTATAAGCATAGAAATCCTTCTTCTTTTTAGACATAGAAGGATTGTTTTCCCATGGTTCTGGAATACACATCATAACAGCACGAGGAAGTTCCATACCACTCATAACTAAGAATTCTAATGTGTTATCTAACATTGCAGAATCTGAACCATTTACATCGACAACAGGGAATACCTTTTCTGTATCTAATACATCACATTTCATGTTTTCTTCACGAGAAAGCATGTTGTTCGCATTACCTCTAATTGTATTAATTTCACCATTGTGGACAATAAAGCGGTTTGGATGCGCTCTTTGCCATGATGGATTCGTATTTGTAGAGAAACGAGAATGCACTAATGCGATTGCACTCTTATAATCATCATCCTGTAAGTCCTGGAAGAAGCTTCTAAGCTGTCCTACAAGGAACATACCTTTATATACAATAGTACGGCTAGATAATGAACATACATATGTATTTTCATTACTCTGTTCAAAAATTCTTCTTGCTTGATAAAGAAGACGGTCAAAAGGAAGACCTGTTTCACAATCATCAGGTTTCTTTACGAATCCCTGCATAATATAAGGCATCGCTTCAATCGCTTTGGTACCTAGTACCTCTTTATGTGTTTCTACCTTTCTCCATCCAAGGAAAGTCATACCTTCCTTAGTAATAATCTTTTCAAACATAGTCATTGCCTGATGTCTTTCTAGTTCATTCATAGGGAAGAAGAACTGACCAACACCATAATGACCTTCCTTAGGTAACTGGAAATCCTTAATACTCTTCTTAAAGAATGTATAAGGGACCTGAGTTAAAATACCAACACCGTCCCCTGTTTCACCCTTTGCGTCTTTACCTGCTCTATGCTCTAACTGTTCTACAATCTTTAACGCATTTGATACTGTCATATGCGTTTTTACACCTTTGATATTAACAACTGCACCAATACCACAGTTATCATGTTCAAAAGATGAATCATATAAACCTTTATTCATGCACACACCTCCTATATAAGTGAACCTATAGTACAAAATATTTTTATCATTGTAAAGAAAAATTGTTATAAAAGTGATAAAACTTTCATATATTTATGATTAAACGAAAATGTGCACATTATAACTTATATTAAACGAAATATAGAATAAAAAAGAAAGCCTTTACGGCTTTCGGTTTCTCATTTCTTCTTGTATATGCTTAATACGATGATACATACCTGGATGATCATAAGAGGTATATTCAATGAAGTCTGCTGGATAGACATCTATCAGTTCATCACTGGAAATACGCTTAAAAGTAGTTATTAATTCTTCTCCATAACCATTATGTACTGCCTGGTCATCTGCTTCATACTCTTCTCTTCTTGATACATAATTCATATAAAAAGAACATATATAGATAATAGGTGTAATCATCACACCTAAACATGTAAAGATCACATCATAGTTCATATGAATAAGACCAAAGCTCTCTAATACTCTTTCTGATAAGACTATACATAACTCACCATGAGGAATTATATAGACTACAAATATAAATAGAATACATAATACAATATATTTCATATAGTTAAAGATATTCTTTTTATGTTTGAGATGTCCTATTTCATGAGAGAGGACTGCAAGTAATTCTCCTTCAGAATTCTCATCAAGAAAGTTATCTGCAATTCCAAATTCCTTATACCATAACATCTTTAATAAGAAGGCATTCTTACCAGTGGATTTCTTGGATTCATTGTATACTTTAATATGTTTCACTTTCTTAGGACAATCCTTCATCAGTTCTTCTATTTTGTGTCTTAGTTCATTGTCTTCTAATTCAGTAAATGTATACTGGATTCTTAAATACACATAACTGATACTTAAGACAATTAAATAAAGAATAAAACTAACACCTAGAAGTCCTAAACATAACACCAAAGATTGTGTATAAGTAATGGAAAAGTGATTTGTCCATTCGTCAATATGTTCAAGAATATAAAGACAAGGTATATAAAGGATGAAAGAAAGAATGAGGTCTAGTACTGTTTCTACGACTTCATCTTTTATAAACACTTCTTTTGTCTTCTTATTCTTGCCATACTTTTCTTCTATCTTAAACGATGCATAATAGTCAAAGAACACACTTACGATTCTATTAATCAAAGAAAGACTAAGCAATGTCACAAAGAAACGTGTATACACATTTAAAGGAAGTGTATCTATATAAGATAAGAAAGGAGAGAATAAATAGAATATATACACTAACACTGTGAATAACCTATTACATAACTTCATATGATCATAATCCTTCTCATAACTTAAGAAAGATTCATAACGCTTTTTATCATATATATCACTTACTTCAATAGGTAGTGGTTTCTTTCTCTGTTTATTCTTTATACCATCTAATATAAATCGATATCCTGTCTGTATCATAATAATGATGAAAATCAACCATTTCATACTAAAAGCCTCCTTATTTCATTACTAAAATTAAAAAATATGTAAAAATCATTGGTATTAATATTGAAATGCAAGCGCATACGTACTATAATAGCCATAGAATCTAGAATGCAAATAAAAATGACTGCTTGAAAAGTGCAGAAGGACAAAATATTATAAAACCATTTCTCAATTAATGCCTATCAACTTATTGTCATTCCTAAATACTGCGAATATATAATCCGGATTGTTCCTCACTGCATGTTGCCTCTAGATAAGAAAAAGAACCCTGCGAGGTTCTTTTTTTCTTAATCTACATTAGAGGCATAGAAATGAGTTGTCTTATAGTTATACACAATACGAGACACATTAAATAACTGTCCATTAGAAAGATGTACATAATCTTCTACTTCTAATGCAGGACTACCTTCTTCTAATTCTAGAATAGCGGCTTCTTGTGCACTTAACTTTTTAACATGGAAATACTTATCCGCAAAACCAATATTTAACTTTAAATCATTCTTAATATAAGTATAGATTGACTGACTCGCAATACGACGATCAAGTGAAGGAATAAGATCCTTATTGTAGTATGTGTACTCAATAGCCATTGGTACACCATCCATCTTTCTAATTCTTTCAATATAGTAGATAGGTGTAGTGAGTTCACATTGCATACGTTTTGATAGTTCTTCTCCAGCCATCATAATATGGAATCCCTTCACTTCAGTTGTAATATTATGACGAGGGGCATTCTCTGTAATACCACGAGATCCATTCATCCATAAAGAATCATCATCTCTTGTATGACGTACAAAAACACCACTTCCCTGAATAGAGAATAAAGTACCTTGTTTCTTTAAAGTACGAATCGCATTTCTAATTGTATTTCTACTTACCTGATACTGTTCAATTAACTGATCTTCTGTTGGCAGCTTATCAGTATATTCATTATTTTCTATTTTGTGGATAATATCTTCCACTACTTCTTGATATTTAGACATTTTTCATCACCGCCCACATATTAACATAACCTAACTTTTTGGTCTAGTATGAAAATAGTGATATAATGCATTTTGAGGTGAAAAAGTATGAATTTTACACAAATTAAGATGATTATTTGTGATATGGACGGTACTTTGTTGGATAATCAGAAGAATTTACCCCCACATTTTAATCAAATATATAAGGAATTGTATGATAGAAATATCATTTTTGCGATTTCGTCTGGAAGACAGATGGGAGAAGTGAAGAAATACTTTGAAGGTAACAAGACTATATACCTTATGGCTGAAAATGGTGGCTATATACAACATAACGGAGATACACTCCTTGCAGATTATATGAAATATGAAGATGTATATAAGCTAGTTGACTATGTGAATACACTTAAAGGCATAGCTCCTATGTTAAGTGGTAAGAAGGCCATGTATGCATTCAATAAAGATAAGGAACTTATAAGTAAGCATACAATTCACTTTAATATTACTTATGTGGATACAATAGAAGATATTGATGATGATATATTCAAGATTACAGTATGTGATCCTATTGATCCAGTGAAGAATTGTTTGGAAGGTCCTTTGTCTTGTATTGAAGGTTTTGAAGTGAAACCATCAGGAGACTGTTGGATTGATATTAATAAGAAGGGACAATCTAAAGCAGATAGTGTCGTCTTCTTACAAAAGACATTAAGTATATCAGAAGAAGAAACAATGGTCTTTGGAGATTCTGATAATGATCTACCAATGTTTAAACATGCTTATTATAGTTATGCAATGAAGAATGCAGATCACTTTATACAAAGTAAAGCACGTTTTGTGACTCAAGAAGATAATGAGCATGATGGGGTTATGAAAACAATGCAGAAGATGATGGAGGAAGAAGATGGATTACTTATACAAATTTAAAGATGGTTTGACTGTTGTGAAGGATGATATGCCATTAGGTGATTATTGTATGCATTATAGTGATGACTGGGAATCGTTACTTCCTTTTAAAGTTCCAGGGAAGATGAGAAAAACAAAACAGCTATTAAACTATAATGAATCAGTGAATATAATTAATAAGATAGCATATGGTGTTCTCTCATTCTTTGATGAAATACCTTATAGTATTCCTCTAGATCATATTTACATGAATGGAAAGCTCTATTTCCATACATCAAAGACAGGTCATAAGATCAATGGTGTAGGGAAACAGGTAAGTTACACTGTCGTAGAAGATTGTGGAATCAATGAAGAAAAGAGAACACACAATCATCGTTCAGTATATTTATTAGGTATATTAGAAGAAGTAGAAAACAAAGAAACAAAGAAAGATGTATTAGAAACACTCGTTCATACATTTTGTCCTACACAGAAGGTAGATATTACTGATCAAATGGTAGATAATGTGAATATCTTAGAATTAGATATACAGTATATGATAGGAAAGGAACATATAAGATGAAGAAAATCGGATTTATTGGTTTAGGTATTATGGGGTTACCTATGGCAGGTCATTTAATGGATGCAGGTTATGAAATGCATATTTATGCAAGACATCCAGAAAAGGTGACATCTTTAGTAGAGAAGGGGGCGACACTTCATTCTACTATTCATGATTGTGTGAAAGATGTAGATGCAGTCATGACTATTGTAGGTTTTCCACAGGATGTAGAAGAAGTTTATTTTAATGACAACAACATTCTTGATTCAGTAAAGGAAGGTACATATCTTATTGATATGACGACGACATCACCTACACTTGATCAAAGAATATATGAAGAAGGTAAAAAGAGAAATCTCCATGTATTAGATGCACCAGTTACTGGTGGAGATACAGGCGCAAAGAATGCGACTCTTTCTATTCTTGTAGGAGGAGACAAAGAAGATTATGAAGCATGTCTTCCTTTATTTGAAACTATGGGTACTAATATTAATTATCAGGGTCCTAGTGGTTCAGGACAGCATGCAAAGATGGCCAATCAGATCATGATTGCAGGCGCATTATCTGGTGTATGTGAAGCACTCACATATGCATCTAGTAAAGGTTTAGATTTAGATGTTTTATTAAAGTCTGTGTCTACTGGTGCGGCAGGAAGTCATCAGTTAGATGCATTTGGTCCTAAAATCTTAAAAGATGATTATCAGCCAGGATTCTTTATGAAACACTTTATTAAAGATATGAAGCTAGCTGATGAAGAAGCTAAAGAATCAGACATTACACTTAATGTATTAGAAACAGTATTAAGAAACTATCAGGAATTAGAAAAAGAAGGCTATGGTGACTTAGGCACACAAGCCTTAATCAAGTATTATAAAAAGCCCTAAGAGAGGGCTTTAAGCAACTCAGTCTTAGAAGCGGGGGTAAATCCCTGGATCATATCCTTTGATCCTCCACCTTTGCTTTTAAGGCTTTTTAATTGTGTTAATATATCCAATGCATTATTCGCAGAACCTATGACATAACGATAGCCTTTCTCATCATTTCCTACAAATACACCACCTGTACTATAAACATTGACGAGATGATTCGTTACTTCTCTTTGATTTACAGGTAAACAGTCTTCTACAAATAAATAAGCATGATTACATAAAGAAAGCATATGTTCTTTCTCTAGTTGTGCATATTTGACTTCTAAAGCTATTTTTTCTTCATACACCTTATTGACTTGTTTTACAAGTGTTTGATTGTTGGAAGAGAAAAGATGATAAAGTGATTCAAGATGATCAAAATCATCCTTGAAACGATGATAAGCACGTTCCCCAAATAAGAATATAAAACGTGTACCTCGGGTTGTATGAATCACTTTGATGATCTTGAATACCCCTAATTCACCTGTTCTTTTTACATGGGGTGCACAACATGCGCATATATCATAATCTTTGATCTCTACAATACGTACTTTACCTTCAATCTCTTTCTTAGAACGATAAGAGATACTCTCTAAATCATCAGGATAGAAACAATGAATCTCTTTATTCTCATAGATAGCCTGGTTCACTTTCTCTTCTATTAAATCAATATCCTGAATATCACCATCATATTCTACTTGTCCTTCTTCGCTATTTAAATGGAAACTCACATTATCATAACCATACATACTATGAACAATACCAGAAAGAAGATGTTCTCCAGTATGATTCTGCATAAAAGAATAACGTCTCTTCCAGTCAATATGACCTTCTATTGTATCTCCTACATCGAAGTGATGCTTCTTAACATAATGGATAATCACATCATTCTTAATCTGTACATCCTTAACAGGAATATCATTAATAGTCCCTAGGTCACATTCCTGACCACCTTCCTCAGGAAAGAAAAGTGTTTGATCAAGAATGATTTCATTCTTATTGACTTCTACTACTGTTGCCTTGAAATCTGTACTATAAGGCATTTCATCATATAATTTTATTGTTTTCATATATATCACCTTCATTATTCTAACATAAACACTTGACCGAGAGGTACTGCCGAGTGTTAAAGTGTTTTCATAATTTGTCAGTTATGAATTATAAACATTAATTTGTGTTAGAATAACACAGAAAAAGAAGGGAGAAATTATTGTGGATAAAAAGAAAACATCAGTCAATATGCTTGAAGGTTCAATATTTAAGAGTTTAGTCATCTTTATGATTCCAATTCTTATATCAAACATCTTCCAGCAATTCTATAATACAATGGACACAGCCATTGTAGGAAATACTTTAGGAATGACATCACTTTCTGCCATTGGTTCATGTGCAGCGGTCTATGACTTATTAGTAGGTTTTGCGTTAGGTATTGGGAATGGGTTATCTATTGTCACTGCAAGAAGCTATGGTTCAGGAGATGAAGAACTCTTAAAGAAATCAGTGGCAGCGAGTTTTGTGATTGGTATTATATCTTCTATTGTGATTACTATTATTGCCTCTATTGGAATTAAACCATTACTTATTGCGATAAATGTATCACCGGACTTACTAAATGAAGCTTATAGCTATATTATTGTGATTGTACAATTCTTAGTCGTTATGTTTGCCTATAATTTATGTGCAGGTTTATTACGTGCTATAGGAAATAGTTTAATGCCTTTAGTATTCTTAATCATATCATCAGTATTAAATATCGGTTTAGACTTATTCTTTATCACACAGCTTCATATGGGTGTAAGAGGAGCAGCAGTTGCGACAGTCATTGCCCAGGGGGTATCAGTCGTATTCTGTTTGATTTATATCTTTAAGAATGTCCCATTACTCGTACCAGAAAAGAGACATTTTAAATTTGATGCAGCTCTTTATAAAGAACTATTAGGTCAGGGATATTCTATGGCTGTTATGAGTGCTATCGTTAATGCCGGTTCAGTTATCTTGCAGTCAGGTATCAATGGTTTAGGAAGCAAACAGATTATTGCAGGTCATACGGCTGCAAGAAAACTTTATATGTTCTTCAATATGCCATTTACTGCCATGGCTCAAGCAGCCAGTACATTTGTATCTCAAAACAAAGGTGCAGAAAATGTATCACGCATACGCAAAGGTATGAAACAGATGTATATCTATGATGTCGTTGTAGCCGCAATCGCAACCGTTATTCTATTATTCAGTGCCCCTACACTTGTAACATGGATTTCTGGTACAACGGACAAGACAGTCTTATACAATGGTTCACTTTATTTACGTATCGTAGCCCCTAACTATGCAGTCTTAGGTATATTAATGCAGACTAGATTTGCCTTGCAAGGTATTGGACAGAAGATGTTACCACTTGTATCGAGTATTATTGAATTAGTCGGTAAGATCATCTTCGTATTCGCACTTATTCCAGTCTTTAAATATATGGCTGTCATCTTCTGTGAACCAGTCATCTGGGTCGTTATGACAATCTATCTATTAATCGTATTCTGGAGAGATCCATTTATTAAAGAGGCTTAGGCCTCTTTTTCTTTTGATACCTATTTAGAAATATTTCTAAATAGGTATTGTATTTCTCGGTGTTTATTGTATAATCTATTTAGAAAGTTATCTAAATAGGTGGTGAACATATGTTTGAGAAAACATTTAAAGCACTCAGTGCACCAGTAAGAAGAGATATTCTTAACTTATTAAAGAAAGGAAGGATGTCTGCAGGAGATATCGCCGCACAATTTGATATGACACAGGCAACTGTCTCATATCACTTATCGATATTAAAATCTGCAGACTTAATAAGAGAAGAAAAAGATAAGAATTATATTTATTATGAAATTAATGCGACTGTGTTTGAAGAAATGTTGTTGTATTTTAAGTCTTTTTTAGGAGGAAATGATGATGTTGAAGAATAAATGGTTTAAGTTTAGTTTGGTATTATTTCTGTTGCCACTTGTATGTATATTAGTGACTTATAATAAGTTGCCTGCACAAGTCGCAACACACTTTGATTTCCATGGTACACCTGATGGGTATATGAATAAGTTCTTAGGGTTATATGGTGTGTGGGGCTTTATGCTAGTACTTCATATATTCTGTGCTTTTATGACATTTAAGGATCCTAAAAAGAGTAATATACCAGATATAGGACTAAGAATTGTATTGATGATCTGTCCATTAATATGCTTGATGATGACTCTACTTATTATTACATATAGTCTAGGTTATCGTTTTGATATGACATTTATCGTGAATATAGTAATAGGCTTCATCTTTATTATTTTAGGTAATTACTTACCTAAAATAAAAAGAAACTATACTATAGGTATTCGTACTTCATGGGCATTAAATAGTGATGAGAACTGGTCACGTACACATAGATTTTCTGGTTATGTGTTTGTATTGAGTGGAATGTTGTATATTATCTTTAGTATGTTAGGTTATATGTTTATTGGTTTAAGTATTATACTTATATCTAGTTTACTATGTTTTGGATATAGCTATAGTTTATACAGAAAGGGGATTTAGTGGTATGCCACTAAATCTTTTTTTAATAGTTTTTTCTAAAACTGCAAAAAGGTGCATAAAATAAGAAAGTAGTGTATAGTAATGAATGGGTAAGGGAATAGCTCATACCAAAATCCGATTTCCTTACCATGATCACCGTAGGTGATCTTTTTTTATTCTTGGAGATAAGAGGTTATTTAATTTTTATATATAAAATAATATAAGTGCCTAATAATAGGTGGTGTCGGGAGGATTGAGGTAATTTGATGAACTTGAATAGAGTATAATAAAAATGAGTAATTAAAAAGTAAAATATACAAGTATAAAAATGATGCAATTAGTTTGAATATGGTTGGTAATTTTGCTTATTTATGTTTATTTCAGAATACTTTATAATATACATATATGATTTTATGATGTTGGTGAGCAAAGAGGTGATTTGTTATGATGTTATCAAAAAAAGAAATGACAGAAGAGGATATTAAGCTACAGTTTATTACACCAGCAATTACTAGTAAGTGGGATAAAAGTAAAATCACCATGGAAACTAAAATTACAGATGGAAAAATTAACTTAAAAGGAAATGTGGTAGTACGTAATGCACCTAAAAAAGCTGATTACGTTCTTTACATTAATAAAAACTATCCTGTTGCAATAGTTGAAGCAAAAGATAATAATCACTCTATTTCATATGGAATACAGCAAGCAAAGACTTATTGCACAATGATGCATATCCCTTTTGCGTATTCTTCAAATGGTGATGGATTTCAGGAATATGACTTTTTGACTGGTAAGGAAAGAACTTTTGGATTGGATGAGTTTCCAACTGAACAAGAATTAATAGAGAGATATAAGATTGAATTGAATGATGGGGATGGAATAACAGAAGCAGAAGAATTTATTATGGATCAACCATATTATTCAGGGCAAAATACATATGATCCTCGTTATTATCAGAGAAATGCAATCAATAGTACATTAGATGCTATAGCGAAAGGACAAAATCGAATACTTTTGGTTATGGCAACTGGAACTGGAAAGACTTATACTGCTTTCCAAATTGTTTATAGATTATTGGAAAGCAGATTAAAAAAGAAAGTTCTGTATTTAGCAGATAGAAATATGTTAGTTGATCAATCTATTGATCAAGATTTTGCACCTCTTCAAAAAATAATTCATAAGATTAATTATATAAAAGATAATCCAAATACAATTACCTCTTATCAGGTCTACTTTTCTTTATATCAACAGTTGGCTGGTAATGATGAAAAAAATGAAGATGATGCTGATTTGTTAGCTAAGATTAAGAATTTATTTTCACCAAATTTCTTTGATTTAATTATTGTAGATGAGTGTCATCGAGGATCAGCAAAGAAAGATAGTAACTGGAGAAAAATCTTAGAGTATTTCTCTAGTGCTACCCAGATAGGTATGACAGCTACTCCAAAAGAAACAAAGAAGATTTCTAATATTTATTATTTTGGTGAGCCTATTTATACATATTCTTTAAAACAAGGAATAGATGACGGTTTCTTGGCACCATTTAAAGTTATTAATATTACAACAGATATTTCAGATGGTTGGAGACCTTACAGAGGACAAAGAGATGTATATGGAAAAATAATTGAAGATCGTATTTATAATAATAGAGACTATGATTATAACTTGATATTGGAAGACAGAATACAACAGGTTGCGGAGGAAATCACCAAATACTTAAAGAGTACAGATAGAATGCAGAGAACAATAGTTTTCTGTGCAAATGAAGCACATGCAGAAAGAATGAGAGTTGCTTTGGCAAATCTTAATAGCGACATGTGCAAAATTAATCCAGATTACGTTGTTAGAATCACAGGAAGTGATACTTATGGAAAAAGTAAAATTGAATACTTTTTATCTACAACACAACCTTATCCTGTAATAGCGACAACTTCTAAATTATTATCTACTGGTGCTGATTGCAAAATGGTTAAGTTAATCGTGTTGGATCAAATGATTAATTCCATGATTGAATTCAAACAAATAATTGGTAGAGGAACACGAATCAGAGAAAAAGAAGGTAAAATGCATTTTACTGTTATGGATTTTAGAAATGTTACTCGATTATTCAGTGATGAAGATTGGGATGGACCAGTTGAAATAGTTGATGGATTTGATCCAGAATCCACAAAAAAGGTAAAGATTACACCTGATGGAGATATTCCTGCACCACCTGAAAAAGAGCATTATATAGTTGATAAATATGGATGCAAGGTACAGATTATAAATAAAAAGGTTTCTGTATATGATATAGATGGTAAGTTATTGAAAGTAGAAAGTATTGTTGATTATACAAAAACAAATATTGTTGGTGAATATGCTTCTTTAGATCAGTTTATTAAAACATGGAACTCAAAAGATAAAAAAGATGAAATTATTCAATTATTCCATGATAAAGGAATTGATTTTGAAGCATTAAAGAAAGAAGAAAATATGATTGATGTTGATGACTTTGATTATATTTGTCATATTGCGTATGATCAAAAACCATTAACCAGAAAAGAACGAGTAGAAAATGTGAAGAAAAGTGATTTCTTAAGTACTTATCAAGGTGTTGCAAGAGAAGTACTAGAAACATTGCTGGATACTTATAAAGATGAAGGTATCTATGAAATTGAAACAACAAAAGTATTGAAATTAGAGCAGTTTAAAAAATATGGTGCACCATCAAAGATTGCTAAGTACTTTGGTGGAAAGACTGGATATTTAAATGCAGTACATAATTTACAAAATGTTATTTATGGAGGTTTTAGAGCGTGAGCACAAATTTAACAAGTTTTATTAAGAGTATTCGTGATATTATGCGTAATGACGCAGGTATTAATGGTGATGCTCAGAGAATTGAGCAAATCGTTTGGATGTTATTTCTTAAAGTTTATGATGCAAAAGAAGAAGACTGGGAAATGGATGATGACGATTATGTATCAATTATTCCAGAAAAATATAGATGGTCTAATTGGGCTCATGATGATAAGAGTGGAAATGCAATGACAGGAGATGAATTATTAGATTTTGTAAATAACGGTTTATTTCCTGAATTAAAGAAATTAGAAGTTAGCAAAAATACACCTATTAAACAATCTATTGTTAAGACTACATTTGAAGATGCTAATAACTATATGAAAGATGGTGTTCTTTTAAGACAGGTTATAAATGTAATCGATTCTCTTGATTTTGGCGATTATGATGAAAGCCATGCATTTGGAGAAATATACGAGACAATTCTTAAAGAACTTCAGAGTGCTGGTTCTTCAGGTGAATTCTATACACCTAGAGCGGTTACTGATTTCATGGCAAAAATGATTAATCCACAAATAGGCGAAAAGATGGCAGATTTTGCATGTGGAACAGGTGGATTCTTAACTAGCTGGATTAAAGAACTAGAACCAAAAATCAAAACAACAGAAGATAGAGATGCTTTTGATAACTCTATATATGGTATTGAAAAGAAGCCGTTCCCTTATATGTTGTGCATAACTAATATGTTATTACACGGTATCGACGTTCCTAAAATTGAACATGGGAATTCTTTGCTGCATGACGTTTTGGATTATTCTGATGATGATAAATTTGATGTTATATTAATGAATCCTCCATATGGTGGAAATGAAAAAGAAGATGTTAAGAATCATTTTCCATCTGAATTAGCAAGTTCAGAAACAGCAGATTTATTCATGTCAGTAATTATGTATAGATTAAAGAAAAATGGACGTGCAGCTGTTATTTTGCCTGATGGATTCCTATTTGGTACAGATAATGCAAAAGTGGCTATTAAGAAGAAACTATTAAATGAATTTAATCTACATACAGTCATTAGAATGCCACATAGTGTATTTGCACCATATACTTCAATTACTACAAATATTTTATTCTTTGATAATACAGATTCTACAGAAGAAACATGGTTTTATAGATTAGATATGCCTGAAGGATATAAAAACTTCTCAAAAACCAAACCAATGAAATTAGAACATTTTAAACCGGCTATTGATTGGTGGAACAATAGAGAAGAAATTAATGAAGACGGTTTTGATAAATCTAAGAAGTTTACTAAGAAAGAAATTGAAGATAACGGATATAACATAGATTTATGTGGTTATCCTCATGAAGAAGAGGAAATACTTCCACCTAAAGAACTCATTCAACAATATCAAGAAAAAAGAAAAAGCTTAAATGATGAAATTGATCGTATATTAGAACAGATTACTGATATTTTAGGTATTGATTTGGAGGAGGATAAGTAATGGATGATAGAATGACAGCTCAAAAGCTTAGGAATTCCATTCTTCAAATGGCAGTACAAGGTAAATTAGTGCCTCAAGATCCAAATGATGAACCGGCTTCAGTTCTTCTTGAAAGAATTAGAAAAGAAAAAGAGCAGTTAATTAAAGAAGGTAAGATTAAAAAAAATAAGAAAGAGTCCTGTATATTCCGTGGTGCTGATAATCTACATTATGAGCAGATTGGTAAAGAGGTTAGATGCATTGAAGATGAGCTTCCTTTTGAGATTCCTGATAGTTGGGAGTGGAAGAGTTGGGGTGATATTTCATTTAAAATTCAATATGGTTTTAATGCACCAGCAAAGCAATCAGGAACAATAAAATTGGTCCGTATAAGTGATATCCAGAATAATGCTGTAAATTGGGATACAGTACCTTATTGCGCTATTGACGATTCTCTTATTAATGATTATTTACTAAATGATAACGATATTTTATTTGCTCGTACAGGAGGTACAGTAGGGAAATCTTTTTTAGTAAATAATATAAATGAAAAGGCAATTTATGCTGGATATTTAATTAGAACAGTATTTGACCATAAGAACTTGAATCCAAAATATTTAAAGTATTTTATGGAAAGTGAATTATATTGGAATCAATTAAAAAATGGAACTATAGCTACAGCACAGCCAAATTGTAATGGCCAAACATTATCAAAAATGAAACTTCCTATTCCTCCTCTTGAAGAACAAAATCGAATTATTTTGAAATTGCAAAAGTTAGAACCATTAATTCAAAAATATCAAAAAGTAGAAGAACAACTCTATGAACTCAATTCTAGTATCAAAGAACATTTGAAGAAATCTATCTTACAATATGCTATTGAAGGAAAACTAGTTCCTCAAGATCCAAATGATGAACCTGCTTCTATTCTTCTTGAACGTATACAAAAAGAAAAACAGAAACTCATTTCGGAAGGAAAAATCAAGAAGAATAAGAATGAATCTGTCATTTACAGAAGGGATAATTCTTATTATGAGAAGTTAAACGAATTAGAACACTGCATTGATAATGAATATATTTTTGATATACCAAATAATTGGAATTGGTGTCGTTTTAACGCAATAGTTAATTATAGAATGGGAAAAACACCACCTCGAAAAAATGAGATTTATTGGGGCACCCCACAATATCCTTGGATATCTATAGCTGATATGATTGCAGATGGTCATATTGAAATAACAAAAGAAAAAATCAATCAATATTCAGCTGATCATTTGTTTTCATCTATTTCTCCTAAAGGAACTCTAATTATGAGTTTTAAACTAACAATAGGAAGAGTTTCAATTCTTGATATTGATGCATATCACAATGAAGCTATAATTTCTATATTTCCATTTCTTGATAAAGAGAATTGTTTAAGAAACTATTTATTTTTAGTTCTTCCCTATATAACACAATTCGGTAATTCAAAAAAAGCCATAAAAGGAAGAACATTAAATTCAAAAAGTTTGGATAACTTGTTAATTCCTTTGCCACCTGTTGAAGAACAAAAACGAATAGTTGATAAAATGGGAAAAATCATTGCATTATTAAAATAGAATGTATAATTCCTCTTTGGAGGTGTTATATATGCATACAAAATTTAAAGAGTATTTAGAAAAAACTAATTTTTCAAAAAACACGGTAGAATCATACTATTTTGCAATTGAGCAATTCTATCAACAATATGGCGATATCAATAAACGCAATTTAAAAAACTATAAAGTGTGGCTAATAGAAAACTATAAACCAAAAACTGTAAATTTACGCTTACGTGCTATTAATTGTTACTTAGATTTTATTCATAAAAGTGAATTAAAGCTAACGTTTGTTAAAATTCAACAAAAAACATACTTAGAAAATGTTATCAGCGAAGCAGACTATAACTATTTAAAAAACCAACTAAAAAAAGACGATATTGATTGGTACATGATAGTACGTTTTTTAGCCGCTACAGGTGCAAGAGTAAGTGAATTAATTCAATTTAAAGTTGAACATGTAAGATTAGGATATATTGATATTTATTCAAAAGGTGGTAAACTACGAAGAATTTATATACCAAAACAACTAAAAGATGAAGCTCTTACTTGGTTGGCTAATCGTAATCAAGATAGTGGCTTTATTTTTTTAAATAAGTATGGCAATCGTATTACTACTAGAGGAATATCAGGACAACTCAAGAAATTTGCAATTAAGTATGATATTAATCCTGCAGTTGTATATCCTCATTCATTTAGACATAGATTTGCAAAAAACTTTTTATCCAAATGTAATGATATTGCTCTTTTGGCTGATTTAATGGGACATGAAAGCATTGAAACAACTAGAATTTATCTTAGAAAAACATCTACAGAACAACAAGAATTAGTTGATACTCTAATTGATTGGTAAAAAAATCCATTCTCATTTGAGGATGGATTTTATTCTTTCTAATTTATTTACTATTCTAATCTGTTCATTTAATGGTGGGACAGGTATTAAAGTCCTTATGATTTTATCTCTTGATATATTTGGTTGTGCTCCCCCTTCTCCTTGCTTAATGAAACTTGATTTGTTCGCTTGTAAAAAATAAAATAAATATAAATTATGAAATGATTTAAAAACAGTGCACGCACAACATGCTTGATTTGTAGTTGCAGGATAAGATAAAATTCCTAATTTCCCAATTGTAGCCCCATACATAGCAATTAATATAGAACCTTTAGGATTTAATTTTACAGATGTAGTTTCTAATGCTAATTTAGTGATTTTATTTGGAATATTATATATAATTCCATCATTTAAATCACCTGTCAATAACCAAGGGATAGTCCCATTCTTATAATAGTCAATATTTGATTTAGGAGGAGTAGATCCTGATTTCCAATCTCCTATATTTCCAAGTTTTGTCCACTGCCAATTATTAGGTATTTCAAATGGTACTATATCATCAATACACTTTATTTCTCCATATAACTTCTCATAATAAGAATTCAGTTAAGAATACGGTCAATCTATTATTCAATATATGAATATAATTTATCTAATTTTGTTGCAATTTTATATTGCTCATTCAATGGTGGTATTGGAAATATGGAAGCTGATACTTTTTCACTGTTTAAATTTTTTACTACAGCCCCACTAACTGAATTACAAAATTGATAGTAAGCAAATGTTGAAGAAAGAAGGTAATATAAAAAATATTTATTAAATGCATGATACTTGTCCCTTAAAACTAACCATCCATCATGAATACAACCATCAACATTTAGTATATAAGGTCTTCCAAAACTCATAGAATTTGTCAATAAGAAATCTCCTTTATAAACCATGCGACTTTTTGCAGCACCCTCAGGAATGATTTTTTCTTTAACCTGATTAATATATTTTTTATCTTTTTCTGTATCTCCTATTTTTATCCAATTAATTGCATTATCATCATTAGTCAAATAAGCTTTAATGGGCCTTGGTGATCCACCTCTTTCAATTTCGAGCACCATCCCTAATGATATCCATTCCCAAGAATTTGGTATACTAAAAGGAATTCTGTCATCAATAGAAATTGTATTTGTGTCATGCTTTTCATAATAAGAATTATCCCTTCTGTAAATGACAGATTCATTCTTATTCTTCTTGATTTTTCCTTCCGAAATGAGTTTCTGTTTTTCTTTTTGTATACGTTCAAGAAGAATAGAAGCAGGTTCATCATTTGGATCTTGAGGAACTAGTTTTCCTTCAATAGCATATTGAAGAATAGATTTCTTTAGTTGCTCTTTAATAGATGAATTTAGATTATGCAATTTGTTTTCAGTATCCATATATTTCATGATTAATAGGTTTAATTTTTGAAACTTGTCAACAATACATTTTTGCTCAGTGAGCGGAGGCACAGGTATAAAATAACTTTTAATTTTGTTTAAGCTAGTTCTAATTCTTGTTACTCCATGAGTTTCTTTTTTTATTTGAGTTAAAAACATTGGAGTATGCATAACTAATAATAAAAAATCATTATTTATTTTTTCAGTAGGGACAAATTTAATTGCATCTGAACCTAAACAAGCTTTAGTCCCTAAATAAGGCATTTTAATAGTCCTTCCTGCTGGCATCATCTTTGCTATAACAAAATCACCAGGATTAACTTCACATCTTGATATTGTTTTTAAATGTTCATACGAAGTATATTTAACATTTTTATTTTTCCATCCATCTTCACCAATATTGCTCAATTGTATTATTCTTACTTCTGGTTGTAATATTTGATGCTCCTTTTTTAAATTACTTCCGAATGGACCATCTGCAAAAGAATTTACATCTGAATTTTTGCCCAAAAATGAAAGCCTGCACCACTCCCAACTATTAGGAATCTCAAAAGGAAGCTCATCTTCAATGCATCTAACCTCTTTACCAATCTGCTCATAATGTAGATTATAGGAATATGGACTGAAATTTAAATAATACATATTATGATTATGAATAGTAAATTACTCTAATAGTTAAGAGAAAGGATTGATATTATGCATGCATATAATGAAGCTTATTTAGACGATGTTGTAGAAAACCAAGGTAAACTTTTTAATTTTATCGCAACTAATTATCCTGATAAAGATACTGAAGAATTTATTAAAGCTTATATGTTTAGTAAGACTAGACAAAGTATTGATGAATCACAAGCTTATGTTAATTGTTAAACCGCAAACTCTACCCATCTGATGACTGCAAATTATATTACCCTATATAATAATGTATTTTTATAGCAACCGCAGTTTATTCCAATCAATAAATCATAGATAAAGAAAAGATGTACCACTAGAGTACATCTTCACTG